>ENA-UOOK01000568-UOOK01000568.1-fermentation-metagenome-genome-assembly--contig:-NODE-568-length-49036-cov-23.170107_pt1 | contig 49036 bp, 44 predicted proteins | sample MGYA00245777_ERZ724023 | MGnify/ENA primary metagenome ERZ724023 (study PRJEB28704, sample SAMN03018312) | fermentation metagenome | biome: anthropogenic terrestrial biome; feature: soil; material...
TCTGCGTTACTCTGTGTAACAATTCTTTTGCTGACTTTTCTTCTTCGCTTTGCCGAAGTCCCGGTCGACGTTGATAAAAGGAATGACCAGAAGAGTCGGAATAGCGCACAGCATTACAAAGATAAAGAAATGATTGTACCCTACCAATTCTTGCAACCATCCGGCGATCATTCCCGGAAGCATCATCCCCAGCGCCATAAATCCGGTGCAAATGGCATAATGGGCGGTTTTGTGTTCACCCTCCGAAAAATAAATCAAATACATCATATAGGCGGTAAATCCGAAGCCGTAACCGAATTGCTCAACCGCAACGGCTAAGTTGATTAATACCATATTTTCGGGCATGAACCATGACAGGTACAAAAATGCAAGGTGCGGCAAGGTGATGCAGAGAGCCATAGGCCAAAGCCAATATTTCAGTCCCTTCCGGTTGATGGCGATTCCGCCGATAATTCCGCCGATTGTAAGGGATAATACGCCGACGGTTCCGTAAACGAATCCGACTTGCCCCGTAGTCAGCCCGAGACCGCCGATGTCGCGCCCGTCCAATAGGAAAGGGGAGGAAAGTTTCACGAGCATGGCTTCACCCAATCGGTACAGAAGCATGAAAGCGATGGCGATACCGATATGCTTTTTGCGGAAAAAAGTCGAGAAGGTACGCCCGAATTCGGTAAGGATATCTTTGGGCGAATGTTCTTTGGGCGCGTCCGAAGCCGGTCGGGGGAGCACAAACCGGTGATAAATAAATATCAGAAGGAAGAAGCCCGCCAATATATAAAAAGTGATGCTCCACGCCATCGGTAAGTTACCCGAGGTCGATTCGAAAGTTGCGGTTGCCGGTTTATCGAGTTTCTTATCGAGTTGAATGACCATATAAGCCGGAGTGTCCCAGTTTTGATCGTTAAAAACCAGTCGTTCTCCCCCGATGAGGGCGATGCTCCTGTCGCCCGATTTTAAACGTGTATTCAATACGACGTCCTTTCCTGCATCGGGCTTTTGGTTTAGTTTCACGGCAACGACCGCCGCATTCCCCACCAGGCCGTCAGCCGAGGGTTGTGTGCGCTTCTCTCCGAAATGATTCCGGATGAAATTAGCGAAAGGCCTCCCCGCATGTTCACTCCAAGGTCGGGAAACGTGTGTTGTCCACCAGGAATCTTTTTTTTCGATTTTCTTTTCTTCCACAACAAAACCGTTTGTGAGATTATGCGCTTGCGCCTGATCCGTAATCTTTTTCAGTGAATCCGATGGAATATTGGTCGTGGAAATCTTCAGCGAAGACGCGAATGCCGTAAAGGAGGCATCGGCCGAAGGCGTTCTTTGAAAGTCTGCCTCCGACACCCATAAAGTGGATTCTACGGGTTGGTTCGTCGATTGGATATTGACTTGCAGGGGTTCCAATCCTGTCGCGGTTTCCAGAAATCCTGCGAGGATAATCAAAAGTCCTTGTCCCGTAATCGAAGCCAAGCGATAAAAGGTGCTCCGGATACCCACGAAGAACGATTGTTGCGAATCATCCAGTGCGAGCATATAGAACCCGTCGGCGGCGATATCGTGCGTAGCGGAACTGAACGCAATCAACCAAAAGACCGCCAGAGTCGCCTGAAAATAAAACGGTGCGGGAATTAAGAAAGCGACTCCCGCCAATCCCGCTCCGATGAATAGTTGCATGATGACGATCCACCATCTTTTTGTATTTATCAGGTCGACAAAGGGACTCCAAAAGGGTTTGATCACCCATGGCAGATATAATAATCCGGTGTAAAGAGCGATGTCGGTATTGGAAATGCCGAGGCGTTTGTACATGATGACGGAAACAGTCATCACGACCACATACGGTATTCCTTCGGCGAAGTAAAGCGTGGGGATCCAGGCCCAGGGGTTGCGAGTTGATTTCATTTTAATAAATTACAAATTACAAATTATGAATTACTAATTACTAATTACAAATTACAAATGACTAATGACTACGAATTACAAATGACTAATTACAAATTGTTTTTGGTCGTTTTTTGAATAGCGGTAATGATTCGAATGATTTCTTCTATTTTATCGAGTAATGGTTGGCTTTGCTCAGTGTTTATATAATTCGTATCTCTTAAAAGGCGTAACCAATATCGCGTTTCGCGCGCTTCTTTATAAGCGATACCTAATTTTGCAAAGAAATCTTTTTTCGATAATCCCCCGATAGCCTCTTCAATATTCGCTCCGACAGATGTTCCGCTTCTTAGGATTTGCTTAGAGAGTGCGTATTCTTTTTTCTCATTACATAAATATTGATATAATCCGATAATTTGAATCGCAAAATCATAGCTTTTCGTTTCTATTATATTTTCTTTTTCCATAAAATCACGCTCCTTCCATCATTTGTCATTTGTAATTCGTAATTCGTAATTAGTCATTCGTAATTAGTAATTAGTAATTATTAATTAATATTTTACGCCTGTTTCTGCGTTCGGAAAGTAATGGTGTAGTATTGCTTTGTAGTCGTATCCTTTTTCGGCCATCATGGCGGCTCCTATTTGGCAAAGTCCTACGCCATGTCCCCATCCGGCGCCGGTAAGGGTGAAGGTTTGGGGAATGCCCTCTTCGTTTTCATCTTCCGTGTCGACTACGAACGCCGAACTATAGAGATGCGATTTCGATAAGGTGCGGCGGATTTCCAGCTCTTTTCCGATCGTCATTACGCGTTCCGTCCCGATGATCTTCAAGCGGATGATCCGTCCCGAAGCCCCCCGTTCCAACGGAATCAAATCGAGTATCTCTCCGAAATCGATTCCGGAACGTTGCCGGATCAGCGACGATAATTCTTCTTGTGAATAGACTATTTTCCAACGATAAAAATCGGCCGTCTCCTGATCGTAATCATTCAGTACCTGCCGCAGCACGTTGGCATCCGTTGTGTTGCAGAAAGCATCGGGAGAAGAGCGTATCCATTTCTCCGCTTCCTCTTCTACGGTAAGATCGGGAGCGGAGTATCCTTCGATGGCGTTGTCCGGTTTCGCTTGCAGATAAGGGTGGGGGACATTCTCCCACACGTTTTCGAAGGCTTCCATTACGCCTCCGCAACATTTCGAAAAACGGGCGTCGCAAATGTCGTCGCCGTACATCAGCACTTCTCCATGCGTTTTCTTAACGACCTCTTCTACCAATTTTGTGGATTGTTTGGTGATGCCTTGATAGCGTTGACAGTGATCGTCGGCGCAGACGTCGAAATTCTTATGGTCTTCCCGGTCGTACCATCGGACAATTTCGGTGGCGGTAATAAAAGCTGTTTGGTAGGTATCGTTTTGACTGTCGATATGTTTGTTTTTATAGAGTTGTGCCAACAGCCAACTTCTTGAAATGACGGCATGCGCCTCCAACAACGCATGCGAACTCGTCGCGCTCATCTCCGAAGAGATAACGCTTGTCAGATAATCTTCCAATGACACAATGTCGATAGCGGTAATACCGTTATCTTCTACGATAAACTTTAATCCTCCCAGGAACCGTTGGTCTTCTTTCCTTTCCCAATGAAAGTTGACGCCGATAATCACATCGTTCAATTGAAACGAATCGGTATGCAAGTGATCCGACTCGAAGGTGATCTCGTCATAGAGTTCTTCCTGAAAACATATCTTCCCGGAAGATAATTCCACCGAATAATCGCCCGGGGGAAATAGCCTGCCTTGCAGCTTATAGGCAGTAAGCAATGCAAATTTTATTTGTTGCTGTTTTTGCAGAATGCCGACTTGTATCAAAGGTTCATTCATTATTGGTTTTTTATTTAGTGTGCATGGGGTGAATCTTTATTATAAATGTTTTTACTTCTGTTTTTTTCGCGCTTGCAGTTCCCATGTGCGAATACGGTCTTTATAGGTGTTATGCGCATTCATCTTGACAATATCGAGCGACGCATCGGAATTGTCTTCCCAACGGCGGCAAAGATACAGCACGTCGTAAATGCGGCCGATTTGATAGTTGCGGGAGATATTCAATCCCAACGCATAATCCTCGCCGTAGCTTGTATTGGGGACTTTTATATCGCGAAGAACCGGCGTGTAGAAAGCGCGGGGAGCGCCGAGACCGTTAATGCGCAGCGCGTTGTTACGCCCGTTTTGGGGAGTCCATTCCTTGTGATCGATAATGCCGGGAGGAATCTCTTCCATGGCGAAGTTCGTCATCTTGTACGTCCCGACAACCATCGCGCAGTTTTGTTCGTAAAACGCGTCGACAATCGTTTGAAGGGTGTTTTCGCTGCTGTAAACGTCGTCGCTGTCGAGTTGTACGGCGAATTTTCCGCATTGGGGGTGATGCACACCTGTGTTCCAGCATCCGCCGATACCTAAATCGTCGCGTTCGGGGAGGAGATGAATGACCCGTTTATCGTGGGTAAATTTCTCAATGGCTTCGCTCGTACCATCCGTCGAATGATTATCAATGATAATAAGATTGAATTTGAAAGCGGCCTTTTGCTTTAATACCGATTCGATGGCATCGCTAATGGTCTTGATGCGGTTGCGCACGGGGATGATGACGGATGCTTCGAACTCAAAATGTGTGTCGTTAAACGCAATCGTCTTGAATTGAGGCTTCAGAAATGCGCCTACGTCTTTCACATGTTCTGTACAAGCCTGTTCCATTTCGATTTGTACTTTGCGGTTTTTGGGATCGACATAATCGAATATTTTCTCGCCCGATTTACGGGTGTCTTCTTCGATTTCAGTATAGAGATATTCGTTGATATGTACCAGCGGATGGGTTTGCGATACTTTCAGCCGCAGGTCATAAAGTCCCGCATACCGGTAATCGATGCCGCTCATCTTTCCGGTGGCATCTTTCAGCGCTTGTGAACGGTAAACGAGGAGCGAGCCGAAGTTAAAATCATCGCGCAGGCTGCCTTCCTGATAATCGATAACGGGATGGTTCTTTTTCGTTCCGTCGACCATCGCGTAATAGTCGGCATATACCATTCCGGCGGAAGAGTCTTCAGCTATCCGCAACATGCGTTCCAATGCGAAATAGCCGAGTTGGAGCACACTCGATTTTTGATAAATAAGCGTGTATTCCGAAGTGGATCTTTCGGCAATGGCTTGAATCGTGCGGGTACTTTGTATCGAGTCTATTTCGATGATTTCCGTCCCTTGCAACGGTTGTAATCCTTTTTGCGGAGCAAGCAGATAAATGGTATTCACCAACTTCGATTGTTGAAGGGCGGCCACAGTCTTGACAGCCTGTTCGGGCTGCGAATAAAGAATAAAAGCGTTTATCTTTTTCATATTGTCTTTTGCTATTCGGGCTTCGCCCGGTTTTTGTCTAAAGTCTAAAATCTAAAATCTTATGTCTTATGTTACCGGTGGTCTCCGGTCATCAGTCTCCGGTCATCAGTCTCCGGTTTGCGGTCGTTAGACCTTGACTCTTATGACTTTTGTAGACCTTCGGCTTAATTCGTCATTCGTAATTCGTAATTTGTCATTTGTCATTTGTCATTTGTCATTTGTAATTATAATCCCATCGCTTGTAAAATACCTTTCAGTAATTCGTCTCTTTTCGCTTGCTCTTTCACCGATTCAATGGGAAAGCCCAATACGCACGTCGAATACGCATCGCCATTATAAAGCGTTCCCGCGCTCAGGTTGTTTTCCGAATACCGAAAGACGGTATAAGCGTTTTTGCCGGCGGGCTCGACCGCATCGGGATTCTCGACTACGTAACTCTCGCTGTTCAATTCATTATAATACTTGTAACTCCCTTGTAGGGATGCGAAAGGCGAGGCGACCGATTTGATGTTGCCTGTGACGGCGCCGTAATTGTTGCGCCATTTGAACTTTAATGTTTCCTGCGCCCATTTGCGGTCGTTTTCGGTGGCGAAAGGATTGTCCCAAAGATCCGTTCCCACAAAAGCGCCGCTGACAATCATGTTTCCGCCACGTTTACAATATTCCGCAATGAGTTGTTGTTCTACCGGTGAGAACGTTTTATATTTCGGCGGCATAGCTCCGCGTGCAACGGTCCATTCGCGTTGTTTTCCTAAAATCCAATCGATTACGCGGTAATCATCCAGTCGGACGGCATTCTGTGCGATAGCTTGTGCGCTTGATGAAACGAAAGAATAACCTGCTTTCGCGAACGATTGTCCGTGGATATAGGGATAATCGAATGTATTGCCGGCGATCGGTGTCGTTTCGTAATTGGCGTCGCTGTCGCCGAATCCCGATGCGTCGTCATCCATCCACGGGATGACGCGGCGGAACTCGTGCATCTGCCCGATAAACTGATGTTCCGAAAGATAAGGCACGCCATTGTCTATGCGCCCGACAAAGCCCGCGATACCGTCGCTTGAAGAGAAAGAGAACGGAGCGGATACGCGCGTGAAGCCGTTTACGATAAGCGCAACGCCTTTTTCGTCGCTTTTACGGCATACGGAAAGGATTTCCGACGGGAAGCTTTGCCCTCCGCCGTTGACGGCCGCCACTTTAAAACGGTATATTTTGTCTTTTTCTATGCGAAGTCGATAGACGTTCTTGTCAACCGGGGTTCCTTTGTCGAATCCGCCGTCGCCGATGCGCGTATAGATAATGTATTGTTGCGCTTTTGCCGTAGGTTCGGCCGCGTCGGGTGTTTCTTCCCATTTCAACTCGATTTCCGTTTCTCCGGTAAATGCTGCGCTGAATTGTTGCACCGGTAACGGTTGCACGACATAGGGGCGGTTGTATTGTCCGGCGATGAATTTGAGCATTCCTTTATAGATGGCGCGGCTGACGGTAAAGCGGAAAGTCGGATCGAGTCCGTAGCGCATGTCTGCCAAATTTTGATGCGACAGCAATTCGAGTAACATGGTAGGGACATTGGGGACCCGCGCTTCGCTGTATGAGCGGTTCCACATGTGGCGGCGCGTCCAATTAGGCTCGAACTCGCGCCGTATGTCGGATACGATTTCATCCATTATTAAATCCGTCAGATCGCGGGATGCCCATCGTGAACGGCCGTTCTCGAAATGTTCATCATTGTGATGCGTCATATAAATACCGAGTGTTCCGATAATGCTATCGTTCAAGGTTGTTCCGGCATCGGAATGAAAAGCGAACGCCAAATCGACGGGTATATGCAATCCCTGTTCGCGGGGAAGGACGGAAGAGCCTCCAGCCAGATAATTCACCCAGAACCCGCGGCTTTGGTAATCATCGGTATAGTCGTTTTTACTTTCGCTGCGATTGTAAATGCTGTCCGGCGCACCGGCCCATTGCAACCAATAACGGGAGCCTTCGGTGTAACGCGGATAGCCGCTGATTTCAGGCTCGAACGATACGGCAGGGCGCAATTTTTGCTTATCCGCAAGCCTGTCGGAACTCTTTGTGTTTTCCTCTTCGAATCCCTCCGGATGAGGCATGCGGGCGATGTTTCCCGTTCCGCCGCCGATTTTCACCGCATCGGCGGTAACAATCCGTCCGGCTTTACGAGTCTTGTTCGTCAAGACAATGCGATGGTTTTTTCCCTGATCGAAAAGGAACGACCCGAGAAAGATCCATGTGCCGCCGCCCATCTGCTGATTCACCGAAAAGTCGGTTTGACCTCCCGCATGATACACCCGGTATAAGGCGTCGTCCGTACTATTTGGCAACGTTTGATAGGAGACATAGACGCCGTAAATGCCTTTTTCGGGAATGTCGGGCGTCCACGTAATGGCGCTTTCATTTCCTTTTGTAATTGCTTTGATTTGTCGTGCCGTGCCCATCCTGAACGGGTTTTCGCCGTCGACATAAAACTTTTTCGGATTTGCGAAACCCGGAGATGACGTGTTTTGCCATTGTTCACGGGCGTTTTGTTCCGTGTATTCCGCACCCCGCGAACTGCCGTTGTTATCAATGATGATTTCGTGCGTATTATAATCCCGTTCGCGGGGAAGCAATACGTTGGCGCCGGCATTTTCGAGCATCGGCACTAAAAACGGGACGACATAACTCTGTGTATAGAGGTCTTCGACGGTTTGGAAAATACGCGCGCGTTGCCATTCCCATCGGGAGAGTTTTTGCTCGTAATACCATCCGTGGCTTTGCCACAAAGCGATATGATTGTTCGTTAGTCCCTGTTCGAAGTGCTGAACCGGAGCGGATACATTTGTTATTAATGGCGTCTTGACTTTGTGTGCAATGATACGGCTTTTGTCTTTTTTTGTTTGCCGTCGATGAATGTTGGGTATCAATTCCGATATTTCCCGTCCGTCGGTAACTATCCGGATAGCGAATTTTTTCTTGTCTGTCGGAAGGTAATATCGCACACTGTCATAAAGGCGTTTTACCGTTTCTTCACGCATGGGCATATAAGAAAGCGAAAGTCCTGCAAAGAGTTCAATCGACTTTTTACGGTCGTTCAAAGCGGTACTATCAACCGTGATTCTCCCCGGATGTTGCATTATTTCCTGATAGATGGCCGAAAAAGACGAAGCGACAGATTGCCTGATATCTGAATTGGTTATTTTCTGTTCTTGAGAAAAGGATTCGAAAATAAGCGCAAATGCAAAAATAAAAATAATAAATCTTTTCATATTTCAATAGAATAGGCCGACGACGGTATTATTCAATAATTCCAGCAAAAATAATGAATATTATCGATTTATTGGATATATTCCGTCACTTCTTTTCTATTAATTCGGAAGGGTTACTTTCTTTGTTATCCTTATTCATTGTCGTTATACAATAATGTCCTGCTAACTTTACGTCCATACTATTGTCTTTCGTCATTCCCAACACTTGTCCTTCTTTTTTCAGATCGGAAAAATAATATACAATCGATTTTACGTCTCCCGTTGTATTCCATATCAAGCGATTGTTTTCTATTTTAATGTCTTTTGCTTCTGATGGGGCAGGAGCAACACTACGTCCGGCGAATGGAATAACCGCTTCGTTTTTGTAAATAGATGCCAGTTTGTCGGTTATTTCGATTTTATTGAATAATAGATATCTTGCACTGTACATCGCATTCCCTACTACTTTCTTGTCCCGTTTGGTCAACTCAAATTGCCGGTCTAATTCCTGAGTCGATTGAAAGGCGGATGGGCTAGTGCCGTCTCCAAACTTGTATAATGCATGGCCTACCATCAATAGGGCTTTTCCATTGTATTGCGACCACCAGTTGAGCCGCGTTTGAAAATCGTTATAAGAATTTCCGATCTCCTGATATAATTGCGGTATGAGGATATCTACCCATCCTTCTTTACACCATTTGGAGACATCAGCATATAGCGTTTTAAGACTATAATCGGGATTTGCCGCAGGCGACACAGAAAAAACGACTTCCGGCTTCGTGGCAACGATGGCATCATAAACTCCTTTGATGGTTTTATCGACATTTGCCCTCCGAAAATCTTCGATAGAGGAAAACTCCGCCCCGTATTTTTCATAATCTTGTTTATCAGATACCATCGTACCTGCCGAAGAGGGATCCGGATAAAAATAATCGTCAAAATGAATGCCGTCGACATCGTATTCCGTTATCAGGTCTTTGACGATATCGGCAAGACGTTGCCTTACTTCGGGTAATGCAGGGTTATATATTTGAATTTTTTCATGACTGAGCACCCATTCCGGTTTTACAGAGCGATGAAGTTCCGGATAAGGCGTGGCGTTATTTGTTCTTGTGGCAATTCGATATGGGTTCATCCATGCATGGAATTCGATATCTCTTGCATGAGCTTCCTCAATCATAAAGGCAAGCACGTCATATCTGGGATCTTTTCCCCTGTCTCCGGTAATCCACTTGCACCAGGGTTCATAAGGAGAATTATAAAAAGCATCGCCCATCCCTTTTACCTGAAAGAATACTGCATTCATATTCAGTTCTTTCAATTTATCCAGATACGTAATGTATTGTCGTTTTTGAACCTCCAGATCGTATTTTTCCATGGGCCAGTCCAAACCCCAAACCGTCGCTATCCATACGGCCCTCATTTCTTTCTTAGGAAAAATAAGTTCCGATTCTTCCGGAACGGTTGGTTTATCCGGATTGTCTATGTCTATTTCCGGATCTTTATTACAGGAAAAAAAAGATACTATCGCCAAGGATATAATAGAGGTATAAAATAAAAGTTTTTTCATCTTTCAATTTAAAATAAGAATTATATCATAAATAAGGCGATAAACTTTTTGAGAAGTGTATTATAAACGGCAAAAAGTTTATCGCCTATGTATTGAATTTATCTCTATACAGAATTAATCGTCCAACGTTTTCTTGGGAAATTCAACAATTACGAATCCTGCATCCGCCGATGCCGAAAATAATAATAATTTATCGTCATTTCCTTCCGCATCTTTTTCTACAAACCAACCGCTTTGAGTCGATGGCGCCGAGTTTATAGGACCTAATAACGGATATTGATATAAAGGCTGCATAGTCCCTTCTTCAAAAATCTTCAATGCTTCGGCAATGCTGCTACCTTTGGTAATATCATATACATACATTGCAACCGCATCATCGCCTCGGCGTGCAGCCGTTGTCATCAATAAATAACGTTCATCATTGAAGTAAACCACACGCGGGTCGGAACCGGTGAGAGGGATGGACGCATTTTTCATTTTATAGGATACCTGCGCTTCGTTGCTGGTAACCATGATTGGGACCTCGTATCCGGTAAGCAGATATTCTTCGGTTTTACCGACTCTGTTCATATTCATAAAACCCGTTACACCGGTTTGAGTAGGCAGTATTGTCGGTTCTGAGATGGACGTGAAGTTGGTCACTTTCAACCGAAGAATTTGAGTAACGGCATTATCTCCAAAAAACATGTATCCGTTTCCATTTTCATCTACATTTACCGAAAGGTTATCGCCGTGCCGTGCTCCTGCTCCTTCGATGGTCGCTTTATTGATGTTTGCTATCACTTCCGGCTCTTTCGTAGGATCGGTCCAATGATAGATTTTCAAGGGAGAGACTAATCCTCCCGAAAGGTTCGCGATATAAGTATGTCCGTGTATTTGCGCGCCACAGTTAACGACAAATGTCCCTCCCGCAACTCCTGTTAGATTCAGGGGAATGGGCTTGATTTCATTTTTCTTTAAATCTTCCACTTTCAGTAGATGGGACCCCTCGGTGGCACGAGTAACAATTAGTACATGTTCACCGTCGAAGCCTGTTCCTCTGGTGCTTAATCCTTTGAACGAAGGATACACCGGATTACCGAGTTCATTGTTCGTATTATCATAGATTTGGAATTTATTGAAATCGGCACCAAATACGGGGATATTCAATCTTAGAGTTACGAAATATTCACGAAACCGAGGCTCATTGACGATTTTTATTACAATGGTTTTTGCATCGTTTCCTTCTTCGAAAGAAAATTCATAAGCCTCTTGGTTTAATTTCGCACCATCGGACATTTCTGCTTCGAATTTGATAGCCGAAAGATTTGTTTCGGGATCGATTCTCGGGAACCACACTGTTTTGGCGTTTTCATCTATAACACCTTCTACAACAGTATTCCCTTCTTTTCCTGCATTGACAATCTTTATGGATTTCAACACAACTTGATTAGGAGACTCGATGTTTTCCGGATAGTTTTCTCCGCACGAGGTGAGAAAGAGAGAAAAGAATGCCGTTACCAATCCGATTAATAATGTGTATTTTATTTTTTGCATATTGCTAATCATTTTAATCAGTTTAATTAATTAATTTTGAGGCCAACCTTGGGTTTGCTGAAGTTTATAGCCTTTGCTTTCATAATTATCCATTTGGGTTTTACCTACCGGCGACAAATAAGGATTCACATTTACTTGATTAAGGAACGGTTGGCGCCCTTTCGTAACGGTTGCTTTATAGAAGCCTACCATTTCTGCATTATTATTACCATTATAAACGATTGTGGTTCCATCGGCTTTTGTTACGGAAAATTCATTTGCGTTTCCAGCCGTAAGTTGGTCTTTCGCTTCTACTGGAAAGTTTACCCAGGCGCCTGACAGTAATTCGGAATGCATATCGGTATCCATATATTCGAGTTTAGACCAACGTTTCAAATCGGCAAGACGTAAATTCTCAAAGATAAATTCCATGCGACGTTCCCTGCGGATTTCCCATAATAAAGAAGAAACATTCGGATCTTTGGCTGGGTCATTCGGTAAGGCATCCAGCATCATGGCTTTTGTTTTTTGGACTCCTTTCTCCACTGCTTCCGGAGCTAATGGACGGTCACGGATTTTATTGATGGAGGCGTCTATATCTTCCTGAGTTACGGCTGAACCCCCAATAGTTGCCAACTCCGCTTTCGATTCAATCCAATTGAGTAATATTTCCGCGTAGCGCAAAATTGGAGCATCGGTAACATTATTGGATCCTTTTAGTTCGTTGGGAACCGTTCCTGTTTCTTCCAATGCTTTTATTCCATATCGGGGGAAAAATTTGACGGGGAACAGAAAGGAACCTTTTGCGTTGATCTCGGGTTTGTCATAAAATGTTCCTTCAAAGCGTGAATCCCGAGTTTTTACTAAATTCGCAATTGTAAAATCTTTCGCTCCTTCTGTCGTGGAGTTTTGCCATACGTTTCCGTCAACGCAGAGGAATGCCTTGAGCAAATCCGTCGTTCCCCCGTAGTTGATGGAGTTGGCCGGATTATTATAATGCGCTACACTGTGTGTTACTTTTATTTCAGCGTTATAATTCCGGAAAAGAATACACTCTTTATTACTTTTAAGATCGTTCGATGTGAATAAGGTCCTAAAATCTGAGTCAATGTAATATTTATTACTGTTTATAATAAATTCGGAAGCCTCTTTTGCTAATGTCAGGAATTTTGTAGCGCGTTCGTTATTTTTGTAATAATATTTTTGCCAGGTCCCTTCGTATAATGCGATTCGTGAAATAAATCCGGCTACGATATACCTATTTACGGTTTGATCGCCGTCGTTCAATCGCACGTTTTGGAAGGCAAATTGCAAGTCATCGTAAACAGCATCCATTACGTTGTTTCGGGGAGTGCGTGCCTTGTATAAATCGTCCATATCTATGTCGCTCACAACATGGTCATAATAAGGAACATCTCCATAGGTGAAAACTAGGTCAGCATATTCCATACCCCTAAAAAAACGGCCTATCCCCATCCAATGATTATAGGCTTCCTCCGGGAGAATATCCTGCATTCTGTTTCCTACCCTGTCTATCAGAATATTGATGGAACGCAATGTCTTCATACTCCATATATTGCTGTTGGGAACAGAGCGCGTAAAATTACCTTGATTTCCCCGTTGTACGACATCGTCGTTGAATAACGATACATCGGTACTATATCCGGTAAAGAAACCCGTATAAAATTGGTTGGCATATAGCCGAACCTTATCCTCGCTAGTCCATGCCGTTTCGTCGTTTTCATTGCTTAAAGGCGGGCGATCGAGAAAGTCTTCGCATCCCGAAATGAAGAGAAGCATCCAAAATAAAGAGATGATAATTATTTTATTTTTCATTTTATTCTGTTTTTATGTATTATAAACTTATTTGTACGCCGACTGAAGCGGATTTAAATGATGGATTGCCTGTCCCTGTTCGATCGCTGTTATATCCGCTGGATTTGAGCGGCGAGTATCCGGAAATTGCTTCGGGATCGATGGGAAGTCCGCGCAGTTTGTCGAAAGTGAAGAAGTTTTCCAGCGAAACATATACACGCGCATTTGATAAGTAAATGTGATGCAAAATATTTTGGGGGAAACTGTAGCCGAACGTAATATTTTTTATTTTCATATAGGCCATATTCAACATATAACGGTTTTGTTTCCTCATCACGAACCCCTCGTTACTGCCCCCTAAATTCCATGCTCGGGGATAAAAGGCATCCGTTCGGTCTTCTCTCCAATAATTTTCGGCAATAGCTTGTGGCATGGCGCCCTCTTTTGGAAAATATCCGGGGATCGCTAATTGTCCGGTTCCCCATATTTTTCTTTTTCCAATTCCTTGGAAAAATATAGATGCGTCGAACCCTTTGTAGTCGGCGCCCAAGCGCAATCCATATTCATAACGTGGTGTAGAATTACCTATTACCACTTGGTCGCCGGGATCCCCAAATGTGTTTTTTCCAGGGGTAATATATCCGTCACCATTCACATCGACAAATTTGACATCCCCCGGAGCAATGAGCATCACCTGATTACCGTCTTCAAAATAAGTTTGGTATACAGGATTATTTCCAGCTAATTGGTTGGTACGTTTTGCTGTTCCATCCCAAATAATGGTGGTTTGCTGGATATTACCTTTGTCGTCATAGACAAAATCTTCTTTTTGGTACAGGCGATCGGTTACAAAACCATAGATGTCGCCATAGCGACGCCCTGTAGCAAAATTATTACTTAGTAGCCTGTTTTCCCAAGGAGTATTCCAATCAGCACCTTTGGTAATATCGGTAATCGCGTCCGAAATATTCGCATTCATTGTGAGGCGCAATCCGTTTCCGAACTGATGACTAAAGTCGGCAGAGATTTCCCAGCCGCGTGTACGCAAATTCCCGAAATTTCCTTGAGGGGCATCTGCACCATATGTGGCAGGTAATGCCTCACCCGGTATAATCATGTTTTTAGTGTCTCTTTGATACCATTCGAAAGTGAGTCCAAGTTTGTTTTTAAAAAAACGTAAATCAAACCCGGTGTTAATCGTTTGAATTTCTTGCCATGTAATGCCGTCTGAAATTGGATTCGGAGTCCCCAATTGGAAAAATTGTTGGCCGTCGCTGGTAAGCCATGAGTTTTTTCCCGGATCCATCATCGCCAGATAGAGACCATTGCGTACACTTTGATCTCCGATAGAACCCCACGAAGCGCGCAATTTAGCAAAGCTTAGTACCGGTTGTAACGGTTCCATAAATTTCTCACCCGACACAATCCAACCGCCGGAAAATGAGGGATACCATCTCCATTGCAATCGTGTAGGGAATTTGGAAGTGGCATCACGGCGTAAATTCGCCTCTAATAAGTATTTATCGGAGAAAGAATAGTTGATGCGGCCGAAAAAACCAAATTGCGAATCCCAGTTTGCGTCTCCACCTACCGTTTCTGCACCTTTAGTGAATTCGAATTGAGGATTGTCTTTATTCCACAATTGTGTTCTATTCGACCAATGGCTATCATCTCTATAAGCAACGATATTCGAACCCAACATGAATTTAAATTGGTGAATATCCCGCAGATTTAGAGAGTAAGTAGAATAGGCATTGAAGGTGTGTTTATTAGAGATAAAGCTGTTTTTATAATAATAGCTTTGTTCTTCCGTTACGTAATTCGAATTATAGAAACGATAAGCTGCGATCCCTTCATTTTCCACTATCTGACCTTCGTTGTTTACATAGACCTGATTGCCATCGTCATCCCTCCAAGGAACCGGAGCATACCAATGTTCTAAGGCGGAAGAAACAGGAAGAGACGATGTATTTGTGTTTACTTGTGTACTGTAGGAATAATCGGCTATCAAGTTCCAATTGTTTGTAAAATCGATAGTCGTTCCCAGATTCAGATTGGTATACCGGTTCTTTTTAATCACATCGTTAGTATTCTTTGTATCCCAATAAGCATCATGAATTTCTTGTCCATGTTCTGTTGTAGCAATCGGGAAAAGTCTGCTCCATCGATATAAATAGAGCCAAGGGTCGGCGGCAAAACCCCATGTACTGCTTGCATTGGGATAACGTTTTGTAGCTTCCGAATACATCACTCCTCCACGTATCGTTAAGAAATCGGTTGCTTTGGTCGATAAGTTAATGCTACTGGTGAATCGTGAAAAGTCATCATGTTTTGCCGGTTTCATCATACCTTCTTGTCCCAGATACCCCAAGCTCAGATTATAATTCGTATCATTCCGTTTTCCATTTAGAGACAGATTATGATTTTGCGAGAATGCATTATTCTTTACCATAGCATCTACCGGGTCATAAATCCTGTAGCCGTATTTATCTGTCCCGTCAAAAATCCAATCCCGGCCATATAAAACGGGATCTGAATTATTAATAGTTCCGCCATATAGATTTTGCCATTCTCTGATTTTCTCCAAGCTTTCTTCGTCAACACGCCAAAAACCTCCGGCAGCTCCCGCCCCCTTCATATTCCGATGAGCATCTACGGTGTATTCCAACCCTTCTATACCTGCAAGTTCGATTTTTTTGAAAGGGTTTTGCCAAACGAAATTGGAAGAGTAGGATATTTCCGATTTATCGGTTTTAGCTCCTTTTTTCGTTGTAATAAGTACGACGCCAAAGGCTGCTTTAGCTCCATAAATGGAACTGGCAGCGGCATCTTTCAATACGGAGATGGTTTCTATATCGTTCGGATTGATTAATTGAATGCTGGGGATTTCCACGTTATCCACCAAAATCAAAGGATCGCTTGAGCCTGCAATAGAGGCTATCTGCCCCCGGATTTTTATAACCGGGTCAGAGCCCACTTCACCACTCGGCACAACAATGGAAAGTCCCGGGATAGTACCTTGAAGTCCGCGTCCGACATCAGGGAGCGGGCGGCTACCTAAAACTTCTTCTACATTCACCGAAGAGACGGCTCCGGTAAGATTGGCTTTCTTTTGTGTGCCGAACCCTACCACTACAATTTCCTCCAACGATTTGTTATCTTCTTCCAACACGATATTGAACGACGTTTTTCCTGCCGTTGAAATTTCTTGCGATAAATAACCGATATAAGAAATGCGCAAGGAGGCATTCTCTTCCACTTGCAAAGAGAATTTGCCGTCGATATCGGTAATGGTTCCATTGGAGGCCGTGCCGGCTTCAATGATATTTGCTCCGATAATCGGTTCTCCGTTCTTATCTACTACGCTCCCTTGGATGGTTTTCTTTGTTTGTTCCACTTCCTTTATGGGAGCAACAGCGACTGATTTATCGTCGGAGGACTTGTTCTTAAATATGGCAATTTGCCTTTTCACGATGGTATAGGATAAATCGGTGTTTCTTAACAAGAGGCTCAACACTTCATCAATGCTCTTGTTGTTCATGTTTACATTGACTCTGCGGTTTAATTCTTTTTCCGAATTATCCATAATAAGAAATAAATAATCACTGTTTTTTTCTATTTGATTAAAGGCATCTTTCAGTTTCATATTCTTTAATTCCACGGAAATCGATTTGGATTGGGAATAAATGTTTTCCGCTGTGATAGAAAAAATACAGAAAAACGAAATTAGAAAATATATTTTCATGATTTTTAAGAGCTTGTTGTTTATTTTTAAAGCGCTCTTTTTTGATTTGTTTGTTTTTTGCATATCTTTGTTGTTGAATTTTAATTTATTACTACATGCTAAATTATGATTCGTTTTCGGTCGAATAATGTTGGCGCATTATTCGACTTTTTCATGTTCCGTTCTTTCATTTTAATCTTTCCATAGGCATCCGTTTTTGTTGTTCATTTTTATCGATTCATTCTTTATTTTCTATACATGCGTAACGGCTTTCATTCTGAAAAGCACGTCGATTCTCTTAAGGGATACTGTTCTTTCTGACCATTATTGTTCCGCCCTCATTCTCTTCGTATTCGTAAAGTAAGGCGGTCATTTGAGAAAAAGCATTCAGGACATCGTTCAAGTCCTCGGAAAGAAATAGTTTTCCGGAACATGTTTGAGTCTGTAGACTGAGCTCTTTAGGGTAGATGAACTTTACATTATAATATCTCCCGATCTTCTTTAAGACTTCGTTTAAAGGAGTTTTATTCAATTGAATAAAACCGTTTTTCCAACTAATGTACTCATATACATCGACGATTTTACTACTTATATTTCCATTATGAATTTCCGCCATTTGGTTGGGCTCTAATAATACACTACGATTGTTGGAAGCTATTTGAAGCGAGCCGTTTACTAAAACAACCGACTCTTTCGAATCGTCGGTGTAAGCCGATACATTAAAAGACGTGCCCAATACCTTTATCTGTGAGTGAGGGGTGTGAATGATAAACGGAGTATTATTTCGTTTAGCGACTTCAATAAATAACTCACCTTCTATTTTAATTTCACGGCTGTCAGGTGAAAACGCCGAAGGAAATTCCATGACGCTTCCGGAGTTTACATATACTTTTGAACCGTCGGCCAGAATAAGAGAAGTGCGTTGCCCGAACGGTACGATGAGTTTATTGATTTCGTTTTCCTTCAGTTCTATTTCGGTTTGAGAGATGGAATCCTCGATAATCATATTGTTTTTCTTTTCAGACAAATCGAGTTTGGCATTGTTCTTAAGATTTAACCGGTTATTTCCCGAAAGAAGCTGTATTTCATTCTTGTCGATAATTTCGCCGATGAAAACTTCCTCGGGAGAGTCCGTACGGAGGTTTCTCATAAAAATAGCGGATACGATGAGGGCTGCCAAAACGGCGGCAGCGGAGATCGAATAAAAGCGACGTATTTTTTTTGTTTTGTGCCGATAGATTCTTTTATGAAGTTCTTCTTCGATAGATTCACGAATACCCTCTTCTATAACGATCGTTTGGAGGTCTCTTATTTTTTCAAATTCTTGCTTCGCTTCAGCCAACAAAGGTTTCAATTCGGGATACTCGAGAATAAAAGTATTCCAGTAATCCTCAAGTTCCTGTGTTGGATGTATCCTCCAATAAACAAAAAGGTCGTCGCGTAAAAAGTCGCTGCTATTTGTGTAAAAATGCGCAGCTTTTCTATTATTCATGTGATTCATATCAGTCCTATAAAAAAGATATTCTCATGTAACTCAAGATATCTTTGATTTCGAAGTCTTTTATCGAATTTATATAAAGACTGTATGATAAAAAGAAGGGAGACTTTATTAACTTTCTTTAATAGTATAGGGCGAGTAAAATGGAACGAAAAGAGCTTTCCGAATCGTCTTTTATTTTTTTGATGGCGCGGTGGAATGCTTTTTTAACCGAAGTGGGATGGAGCTTCAAGATAATACCTATTTCATTGTAATTAAGGTTCAGTTGATAACGGTAATAAATAATTTTGCGTTGTTTAGGAGATAAACCCTTCACCAGTTTTTGTACTTTCTTTCTCAATTCGTCTTGTTCCTCTTTCTCCATCATTTGATCGACAATGGTTTGATCTTCTTCTACGATAAGATCATCATAACATACAGCCGAGATTTTTTCTTCTTGCTTATATAAATCGAAGAGCCGGTTTTTGAGACAGTGAAGTAAATAAAACTCTATATTATCGACATAGTCGAGTTTGTTTCTGGAAACATAAATGGTGTAAAACACATCTTGGACAGCATCCTGCACGGTTTCTTGTGTAAAGCCCAACTTCAAACCATACATGAAAAGCTCTTGAAAGTATTCGTTGTAAAGTTCTCCAAAAGAAGAAGAATCGCCTTCTAAAAAATTTTTCCATGTTCTATTCGGAGCCATTTCAACTAATTCAACTAAAAAAAAGTTATTCGATATGTTTTACTACAGAATATAACTCATGTTGTGGGAGGATAGTTCAAAAAATAGATAATAAATGATTCATTATCGGTTTATTATTGGGCGTTTTTCTTTCGTAGCGTTTGAAAAGAATAGCCATACGGATGCTTTTCGTCTGATGGATGCGTTTCCTCTTCCGTGAGCGTCCATTGTGAAAAATCGATTTCCGGGAAAAAGGTGTCGGCATCCGTAAACGTGTGATGGATACGCGTCAGGTACAATGTGTCCGCGACGGGTAATGCCGTGCGATAAAGTTGCCCGCCTCCGATGACGAAAAACTGCGTTTCATCGGTGTGGCTTTCGAGCGCTTCCTCCCACGAACGGACTACGGTGCAGCCGGGGTAGTCGGCTCTATTGCCGGACGTGACAACGACATTCACGCGATGGGGCAGGGCGCCCTTCGGCAGCGATTCGAATGTACGCCGCCCCATTACCACGGTATGTCCCTGAGTCCTGTTTTTAAAGTGACGCAAGTCGTTGGGTAGGTGCGTCAGTAATCCGCCGTCGCGCCCTATGGCGTTACGTTCGTCTAAAGCGACGATGATTGCGATGGGTTTTGTTGATAAATGATTGGCGTTCATAAATTAGAGACGAATTACGAATTACGAATTACAAATTACGAATTACGAATGTTTGAATTGTTGAATCATTGAATTCTCAACTCTTTTTAGACGGCGACGGAGCCTTTAATATGCGGATGCGGATCGTATCCTGTCAATTCGAAATCCTCATAATGAAAATCGAAGATATTTTTCACCTCCGGGTTCAACTTCACCTGCGGCAAAGGACGGGGATCGCGTGAGAGTTGCAGTTTCACCTGTTCGAGATGGTTCAGGTAAATGTGTGCATCGCCCAGGGTATGGATGAAGTCGCCTTCCTGTAATCCGGTCACCTGCGCCATCATTTTCAACAATAAAGCATATGACGCAATGTTAAACGGTACGCCGAGGAAAATATCGGCGCTTCGTTGATAAAGTTGCAGGCTCAGTTTGCCGTCAGCCACGTAAAACTGGAATAAGGCATGGCACGGCGGCAGCTTCATATTGGGGATGTCGGCTACGTTCCAGGCGTTGACCATGATGCGTCGCGAGTCGGGATTGTTTTTGATGGTTTCCACCGCTTGGGCAATCTGATCGATGTGTCCTCCATTATAATCGGGCCACGAGCGCCATTGATGTCCGTAAATGGGGCCGAGGTTCCCGTTTTCGTCGGCCCATTCGTTCCAAATGCGCACGCCGTGCTCCTGAAGGTATTTCACATTCGTATCGCCCTGCAAGAACCACAGGAGTTCGTAAATGACCGACTTCAAGTGGATCTTTTTGGTCGTCATCAACGGAAAGCCATCGCTTAACGCATAACGGCTCTGATGGCCGAAAACGCTGATGGTTCCTGTGCCAGTGCGGTCTTCTTTACGGACACCCTCGTGGAGTACCCGCTGCAAGAGGTCTAAATATTGTTTCATTTATATTTTTGTCTATTTTGTTACAAAAATAGCGGTTTATTTTCTTTTGACAAAAAGAAAGAATCGGCTCGTTCGATCAACTTAGGCTATCACAAATATTGTTTCAATAATTTGAGGTAGTTTTCGCTATTTAACACAGGAATTAAAGCATCTTTAAAATACAGGAATTAAAGCATCTTTAAAATCCTTTTCGTTTCGGGTAATAATTAGATCGCATCCACTTGCGATGGCACTATAAATATTGTAAGGCGTCTTCAAAATCTTTAAAGTTGGAGTTTATTGCTTTATCCACCACTTCATTTAGAAAATCGATCACAATGTTCGTGTCAAAAAACAGTTTCTGCATGGGTTACTCATATTTTTTGTCCAAAAAATTTATATAATCTTTTTTGTAATCATAATCTTCAGGTATACTTTTTCCGGTAGAAATACTTTTTACAAAAGGAGATATTTTCCATTTGTCGATTTGCTCTTGCGTTAAGCTGTCGAGATAGTTTTCAATCAATTTCGATAAGGTTATTTTTCTATTTGCGGCATATGCCTTTGCGCGCTTAATAACCTTCTCGTTTAATTTCAATGTTAGTTTAGCCTCCATATTGTTTATATAAATTGTTTATATAATTAGTACGTGCAAATATAACTATTTAATGCGGATAATTAAACTTTTATGAATTGTATTGATGCCTCTAACGTGAATGTACGCTTACCCGTATACTTTCTAAATTGCACAAATTGACGTATCTTTGCATGCCCGTTGAGATTGAAGTAGATTGAATAAAGATTGATGGGGATTGATATGCTAATTTACCAATATGCTAATATGCTAATATGCTAATTAATTTTGCTAATTAAAAAGAAATATGTCCGACGATAAAAAGATTATTTTTTCCATGGTGGGGGTTAATAAAACGTTTCCTCCGCATAAGCAAGTACTTAAGGATATCTATCTGTCGTTTTACTACGGCGCTAAGATCGGTATCATCGGGCTGAACGGCTCGGGAAAATCGACCCTGTTGAAAATCATTGCCGGAATAGAAAAAGAATATCAGGGAGATGTCGTTTCCGATAAGAGTTTTTCGGTCGGCTATCTTGAACAGGATCCGAAACTCGATCCCGACATGACCGCCATCGATGTCGTGCGCCAAGGGGTGCAGCCGGTGATGGACTTGTTGGCCGAATACGAAGATATCAATCTGAAATTCGGATTGCCTGAATATTACGAAGACGAGGATAAGATGAACGGCTTGTTTTCCCGTCAGGCGGAGTTGCAGGATAAACTCGATGCCTGCGACGCCTGGAACATCGACAACCGCTTGGAACGGGCGATGGACGCTTTGCGTTGTCCGCCCGAAGACCAGCCCGTACGCGAACTTTCGGGAGGGGAACGTCGCCGGGTGGCATTGTGCCGCCTTCTGTTGCAGGAGCCGGATGTGCTGCTGCTCGATGAACCCACGAACCATTTGGACGCCGAATCGATCGATTGGCTGGAACAACATTTGCAACAATATAAAGGAACGGTTATTTGTATCACGCACGACCGTTACTTCCTCGATCACGTAGCCGGTTGGATCCTCGAGCTCGACCGTGGCGAAGGTATTCCCTGGAAAGGAAACTATACTTCGTGGCTCGAACAAAAGACCAAACGCATGGAGATGGAAGAGAAGCAGGCCAGCAAACGCCGCAAAACGTTGGAGCGCGAGCTCGAGTGGATAAATTTGGCGCCCAAGGCCCGTCATGCGAAAGGAAAGGCGCGTTTGAATTCTTACGAGCAATTGTTGAACCAAGATCAAAAAGAACGCGAGGAAAAACTCGAGATATTTATTCCCAACGGGCCGCGGCTCGGAAACAAGGTCATTGAGGCGCACGGCGTAGCCAAAGCATATGGCGACAAGTTGTTGTTCGACAATCTGGACTTTACGCTTCCCCCCAACGGCATCGTGGGAGTCATCGGGCCGAACGGCGCGGGTAAAACCACCTTGTTCCGGTTGATTCAAGGACTGGAAAAGGCCGATAAAGGGCATTTCGAAGTCGGCGAGACGGTCGTCACGGCCTATGTCGATCAGGCGCATAAAGCCATCGACCCGGAAAAAACGGTTTATCAGGTTGTGTCGGGCGGTACGGAATTGATTCGCATCGGCGGCAAGGAAGTCAATGCACGGGCTTACCTGTCGCGGTTTAATTTTACGGGTGCCGATCAGGAGAAGCTCTGCGGCGTATTGTCCGGCGGGGAGCGTAACCGCCTTCACTTGGCGCTTACGTTAAAGGCGGGCGCGAATGTGTTATTACTCGACGAACCCACTAACGATATCGACGTAAATACCCTCCGCGCATTGGAGGAGGGGCTGGAAAATTTTGCCGGATGCGCGGTGGTCATCTCGCACGACCGTTGGTTCCTCGACCGTATTTGTACGCATATCCTTGCCTTTGAGGGTGACTCGCGCGTGTTTTACTTCGAAGGTTCGTATACCGATTACGAAGAGAACAAGAAGCAGCGTCTCGGCAACGTGGAGCCGAAGCGGGTGAGGTATAGAAAACTGTGAAATTACAAATTACAAATTACGAATTACGAATTACAAATTACGAATTACGAATTACAAATTACGAATTTTAGAATCATTGAATTTTGAATTATGATCCTTATTCCGGAACAAACAATTATCGACGCGGCGGAGAAGGGAATGGACGAATTCCTGAGAACCTTTACCGATGCGTATCTCGAAGCGGTCGACAATGATTTGAATGCTTCGAACATGGAAAAGCTCAACGGGTATCAGCATGCGTTGCTCGCGCACCGTTTCTTTCAGGGGGAGATCAACGAAGGGGGCTTCGTGCAGCTCATCCAAAACGGATACGGATCGTATCTCTTCGATAATCCCACGGCGAAGGCTTGGCGCCTTTTCGGAGCGGCTAAACTCTCGAAATTGTTGTATAAAGCCAAGGAGATTTATGATAAGCACCGTGCTGAATTGGAACGCGAAACGACCGATGAGCAGTTTATGGAAATGTATGTCGAGTTTGAACAGTTCGACGACTTGGAAGAGGAGTTCTTTCTGATAGAGGAGGAAGAAACCTCGGCTATTGCCCGCTTTGTCGATGAGCATTTGGCGGATTTCGCCGAAATCGTCTGAAGGGATGAATTATGAATTATGAATTATGAATTATGAATTATGAGGGATGAATTATGAATTACGAGACCGGGTGACCGGGGACATAAGACTTTAGACTTTAGACATAATATTATATTGAACAATGAAACAGGTAAAAACAACATTTATTTTCGTATTAATGCTTATGTGCATAGGTATGGAACTTGAAGCTCAGGATTGGGCGAATTTGGAACGTTTCCGGGCTGACAACGCCACGATCGGCATGCCCCGGACGAATGAAGATCGTGTCGTGTTTATGGGAAATTCCATCACCGAAGGATGGATCAATATCGTTCCCGAATTTTTTGAAGGCCGTTCGTATATTAACCGAGGCATCGGCGGACAGACCACGCCGCAGATGCTGTTGCGTTTCCGTCAGGATGTGATTAAGTTATATCCGAAGGTGGTGGTCATCCTTGCCGGCACGAACGACATTGCCGGGAATACCGGCCCTTCGTCGCTGGATATGATTGAAGATAATCTCCGTTCGATGACCGAGTTGGCGCAACTGCGCGGCATCCAAGTGGTGCTGTGTTCGGTGCTTCCGGTGTACGACTATCCCTGGCGCCCCGGACTCGAACCGGCGCCGAAGATCATCGAACTCAACCGTCGCATGAAGGAATATGCTCGTACGCACGGCGCCGTTTATTGCGATTTCTTTCCGGCTATGGCGGACGAACGCAACGGCTTGCCTGAAAGCCTTTCGCCTGATGGCGTTCATCCCAACAAAGAGGGTTACGCCATCATGGCGCCTATCGTTGAGAAGGCAATTGCTCAAGCGTTGCTAATTAAATAATTTGCTAATTTGCCAATTAGTACATCAATTACATTTTTATTATCTTTGTAACCCAATTCAAAAGACACACGCAAAAGATATGTTTGAAAATTTAAGTGACAGGCTGGAAAGGTCGTTTAAAATATTAAAAGGTGAAGGAAAAATCACCGAGATCAACGTTGCCGAAACGTTGAAGGAAGTTCGTAGGGCGTTGCTCGATGCCGACGTCAATTATAAGACGGCGAAAGAGTTTACCGAAACGGTTAAGCAAAAGGCTTTGGGGCAAAACGTGCTTACCGCCGTGAAACCGCAACAGTTGATGGTGAAGATCGTTCATGACGAACTGGCCACGCTGATGGGCGGCACGGCGACCGACATCAACATCAAAGGCAATCCGGCGGTTATCCTCATGTCCGGTTTACAGGGGTCGGGTAAGACCACCTTCTCCGGCAAGCTGGCCAATATGCTGAAAACGAAACGCGGCAAGAACCCGCTGTTGGTCGCCGGCGACGTATATCGTCCCGCGGCTATCGAACAGTTGAAGATTCTGGGCGAGCAAATCGGCGTGAGCGTTTACAGCGAAGAAGAGAACAAGAATCCCGTAAAGATCGCACAAAATGCCCTCCAATACGCTCGTCAGCACGGAAAGGATTTGGTGATTATCGACACGGCCGGCCGTTTAGCGATCGACGAAGCGATGATGAACGAAATATCGGCCATCAAGAAAGCGGTCGATCCGGAGGAAATCCTGTTCGTGGTCGATGCCATGACGGGACAAGATGCGGTAAATACGGCGAAAGAATTTAACGACCGGCTGAATTTCGACGGCGTGGTGCTGACCAAGCTCGACGGGGATACCCGCGGCGGGGCGGCGCTTTCGATTCGTTCGGTGGTCGATAAACCGATTAAGTTTGTGGGTACGGGCGAAAAGCTCGATGCCGTCGACGTGTTCCATCCCGAACGTATGGCCGACCGTATTTTGGGCATGGGCGATATCGTTTCGCTGGTGGAAAAAGCCCAAGAGCAATACGACGAAGAAGAGGCCCGTAAACTTCAGAAGAAGATTGCTAAAAACCAGTTCGATTTCAACGACTTCATCGGCCAAATCCAACAGATAAAGAAGATGGGGAACCTGAAAGACCTCGCCTCGATGATTCCCGGCGTAGGAAAGCAAATCAAGGATTTGGATATCGACGATGACGCCTTTAAAGGAATCGAAGCGATCATCCGGTCGATGACGCCCTCCGAGCGCACGAATCCGGAGATTTTAAACGGCAGCCGCCGCTCACGTATCGCCGCCGGTAGCGGTACGAGCGTGTCGGAAGTCAATAAGCTCTTGAAGCAGTTCGACGAGATGCGCAAGATGATGCGCGCCATGTCGGGCGGAGGCAAAGCTATGATGCGGAACATGAAAAGACGGTAAGATAAAATTACAAATTACAAATTACAAATTACGAATTGATTAAAAAATCGATTATAAGATGCAAATCATTGATGGGAAAGCCATCGCGGCGCAAGTAAAACAGGAAATTGCCGGAGAGGTCGCTCGAATAAAAGCCGCCGGGGGCAAGACGCCTCATTTGGCGGCGGTGTTGGTCGGCCACGACGGCGGAAGCGAAACGTATGTGGCTAATAAGGTGAAAGCCTGCGAACAAGTGGGGTTTAAATCGACTCTTATCCGTTATGAAGATGATGTGACGGAAGCGGAATTGCTGGCGTGTGTGGAACGGCTGAATGCGGATGACGATGTGGACGGTTTTATCGTACAACTTCCGCTGCCCGGTCACATTCCGGAGAGCAAAATCACGGAGGCGATCGATTACCGGAAGGATGTCGACGGCTTCCATCCGGTGAATGTGGGGCGTATGGCGTTGGGCTTGCCTTGCTTTCTATCGGCCACCCCTTCGGGCATTCTGGAACTGCTGAAGCGGTACGAAATCGAAACGAGGGGAGCGCATTGTGTCGTTCTCGGACGAAGTAATATTGTCGGCAAACCGATGTCGTTGCTGATGATGCAAAAATCATATCCCGGCGATTGTACGGTAACGGTTTGCCACAGCCGCACGAAAAATATCAAGGATATTTGCCTTCAGGCCGATATTATTATCGCGGCCTTGGGCGTTCCGGAGTTTTTGAAAGGCGATATGGTGAAAGAGGGTGCGGTGGTGATTGATGTGGGAACGACGCGCGTACCGTCGAGCAAGACCAAGTCGGGCTTTAAGTTGACCGGCGATGTGGCCTTCGACGAAGTCGCCCCCAAGTGCTCGTATATCACCCCTGTGCCGGGTGGCGTGGGGCCGATGACTATCGTATCGCTACTGAAGAATACCTTGCTCGCAGGTAAGAAAGAAATATATGCCTCATTCGTCCGGTAAGTGCTCCGGGCGATTTTTTTTGTTTAAACGTCTCATCGGAAGGGGTTTCGAGCGGCGCCTTCGGCAAGGATGAAAATGTAACAAAAATGTAATAAAATTGTAACAAGCTTGTCATATAAGTATTGTACTTTTGTAGTGAATTTGAAAAAGAAAGATATTAAGCTTATTATTAATGAAGAGGACAATCTTATTTTCAGTTGTAGTCATTCTCTTGCTTTCTTGTAACAACTCTTCCAACTCTAATGGCAACAGTAACGGTAGTAGAACGATTTCCGGTGCCGGAGCCACTTTCCCTTATCCATATTATAACATTGTTTTTCGCGATTACATGCATGCATCCGAAGGGGTGCGCGTGAATTACGGAGCCATCGGCAGTGGCGGCGGAATACGCAGCTTGCGCGACCGTTCGGTCGACTTCGGCGCGAGCGATGCGTTTCTGACGGATAAAGAAAAGGGCACGATGAATGGAGACGTGATCCATGTGGCCACTTGTATGGGAGGAGTGGTGATGGCGTATACGCTGACGGGAGTGGATAGTTTGCGGTTGACGGGAAAGCTCATTTCGGATATCTATATGGGGAATATTACCCGGTGGAACGATCCGCGACTCGTGCGGGAAAACCCCGGCATCGTCCTTCCGAGTTTGGATATTACACCCGTTTACCGTTCCGACGGCAGCGGAACCACCTTCAATTTTTCGGAATACCTATGCATGGTCAGTCCCGAATGGGATAAGGAGATGGGCAAGGGCAAATCGCTGAAGTGGGAGGCGGGTATTGCGGCCAAGGGAAACCCCGGCGTAGCGGGCATCGTGCAACAAACCGAGGGCGCCATCGGGTATATCGGGTCGGAGTATGCGTTGACGCTGAAATTGCCTACCGCCAAGCTCAAAAATAAGGCGGGGAACTATGTCGATGCCCGGTTGGAAACGATTTCGGCGGCGGCGAATGTCGAATTGCCCGAAGATATGCGTGCGACTATTATCGACTCGGCCGATCCCAATGCCTATCCGATAAGCCTCTTCACGTGGCTGTTGGTGTACAAAGATCAGAAATACGGAACGCGGACAGTCGATGAAGCGACCGAATTGATCGACCTGCTTCGGTATGTGGTGAGTCCCGACGGACAAAAAATCGCCGCTCAAATCAACTATGCCCCCTTGTCGGAGCAAGCGTTGGAAAAAACGCGGCGGCTCATCGATCAGATTCATTACGGAGACGAAGTCTTGACGTTGGGCAAAGCCCCTTCCGACTCGCTTGCCGCCGGCGCACAGACCGCTCATTAAACGAGAGAGTATGAAAGATAAACTATTTAAGATACTGCTTTTTGCTTCGGCCGTCATTATTCTGCTGCTGACGGCAGGAATCGTTTACGCCCTCGTCGGAAAGTCGTTGGACGTTTTTCAGGAATACGGCGTGTGGGGCTTCCTGTCGAATGCCGAGTGGGATCCCCGGTCGGCCACCGAAGAATACGGCGCCTTTTCGTTCGTAATAGGAACCCTTTACACCTCTTTTTTCGCGTTGCTGTTGTGCGTGCCTTTTTCGTTGCCGGTAGCGCTGTTCAACGGCGAATATTTCAAAGGGAAAAAGATTTCGTCGTTCGTCAGTTCGGTGGTCGATTTGCTGGCGGGTATTCCCTCCATCGTGTACGGATTGTGGGGCTTTTATACATTGCGCCCGTTGGTGATCGAGTTGGGCGTGAATGCGCAAGGCTTCGGAATCTTCCTCTCGTCGATTGTGCTGGCCGTGATGATTATCCCTTACGCCTCGTCGCTGAGCACGGAATTCCTGTCGATGGTGCCCAACAACCTGAAGGAAGGCGCCTATAGTTTGGGAGCGACGCAAATAGAAGTCATTCAACATATCAGTCTGCCGATGGCCAGTTCGGGTATTGTGGCCTCGTATATTTTGGCATTGGGGCGCGCGTTGGGCGAAACCATGGCGGTGACGATGCTCATCGGCAACACCAATAATATCCCGTCGGGATTGCGCGACACGGGCAACACCATGGCCAGTATCATCGCCAACCAATTCGGGGAAGCCGACGGATTAAAGTTAAGCGCGTTGATTGCCATCGGCTTGTTGCTGTTTGTCATCACCGCCATCATCAATTTTATCGCGAAATTAGTCATGAAAAAATTAGCTGCCGTATGATGGACCGTCAATCAACCGAAACCTCGTATAAATATCGCACGGGAAAGAATAAACTGATGTTCGTGTTGGTATGCCTGTTTTCCTTTCTGTCGATGATCCCGCTGTTTCTAATTTTGTGGGATGTCGTATCGAAAGGATACAAGAACTTCAACCTGCGGCTGTTTACCGAAGTGGCGCCTTCGTCGATGGACGCCATGCTCGCCAAAGTGAACGGCGACGCGATACCGGGCGGAATCCTGAACGGTATTACGGGAACCATTCTCATTGTGGGCATAGCCATTATCATCACCATCCCCCTGGGCCTGTTTATCGGCATCTATTTGTCGGAACATGCCGGAAGCCGTTTTGCCAAAGTGGTGAGTTACCTTACCGACCTGTTGCAGGGAATCCCGTCCATCGTCATCGGTATCATCGCCTATAGTTGGGTGGTAAAGCCGCTGGGCGGGTATTCGGCGTTGGCGGGCAGCGTGGCGCTCACCATGATGATGATTCCCATGGTGGTGCGTTCCACGGAAGAAACGCTGAAGATGCTGCCGCTGTCGTACAAAGAAGCCGGACTGGCATTGGGGTCGTCCTATACCAATGTGGTGTTTAAGATATTGCTTCCTTCGGGTTTCGGGGGAATTTTCACGGGGATATTGCTGGCCATATCGCGCGTCATGGGCGAAACGGCGCCTCTTATGCTGACGGCCTTGGGCGCAACCGTCGTCAACTGGAACGTGTTGGAGCCCACGAGCGCCATTCCGCTGTTGATATGGGATTTTTATAACGATCCGAACCTGATAGACCTGATATGGTCGTCGTCGTTATTATTGCTCATCGTCATTTTCTTATTAAACTGGATAGCCAAAATAGTTGCACGTAAATGGAAAATATAAAAGAGACCAATGGGGCGCAACCCATTTTACAATTAAAGAACGTATCGATATCGTATACGCCCGGTAAAAAGGCGGTCGACAATGTGTCGGCCGATATTTATCCCAATACCATCACCGCCATCATGGGGCCTTCGGGATGTGGAAAGAGTACGTTGTTGCGCGGCATTAACCGCATGCACGACCTCTATCCGAATGTGAAAACGACGGGCGAGATTTACCTGAAAGGAAGGAATGTGCTCACGATGAATGCGATGGAGGTGCGCCGGATGGCCGGAATGGTGTTCCAGCAACCGAACCCGTTTCCCACCATGAGCATTTACGATAATGTACTGGCCGGTTATTCGTTGAACGGTATCCGTCTCGGAAAGAAAGAAAAGGATGAAATCGTGCGGGAAAGCCTTCAGAGCGTGGCGCTTTGGGATGAGGTGAAGGATGTGATGAACAAACGCGGCTCTTTCCTTTCGGGGGGGCAGCAACAGCGCCTCTGCATTGCCCGCACGCTGGCGCTTAAGCCCGAAGTGTTGCTGATGGACGAGCCCACTTCGGCGCTCGACCCGATATCGACCAATAAGATCGAGGAGCTGTTGCTGGGACTCAAAAGGCAGTTCACCATTATTATTGTGACGCACAACATGTCGCAGGCTGCCCGTATTTCGGACAATTCCATGTTTATGTTCCTCGGCGAACTCATTGAATACAACAACACTACGCAGATGTTTACCAAGCCGAAGCACAAAAAGACGGAAGAGTATCTGACGGGGGTGTTCGGATGAAAAAAACGCGAAGTTGCCTGCATTCGCGATAATTGTGTATATTTACGCCGGAATAGTAATCGGTCAACGGTCTCCGGTCTACAGTCACCGGTCTCCGGACATTAGACATTAGACATTCGACAAAACAAAGAAAACAGATGAATACGATACAACAACCCTATGAACATACTTCAGGTATAAAAGATAAATACCTCGATCAGTTGGAGAGCGACTTTCAATTGCTCACCGAGATCGTGCTGACTCAAATGACGCTGATTGCCCAACTGTTGGACGATACCCAGAATCCCGAATATACAAAGCAACTCAAGCGTAACGAAAAGATTATCGATTCGCTCGATATTACCATCAAGGAAAAAGTCATTAACGCCATTATCCTCTTCACGCCTCGGGCGGTCGATCTGCGCAAACTCATGGCGTATCACGATATGACCATCTCCATGGAACGTGTGGGCGACCTGATTCAGAATATTGTAGAAGGAATCCAGAAGATCGATTTTTCCATCGGCGGCTTTACGTCGTACAAAAAAATTCTGCATAAGATGTTCGAACGTACCGACCACATGCTCAAAAATGCGGTGTTCGCCTTTAGCGGAGTGAGCAACGAAATGGCATACGATACCATCCTGATGGACGATAAAGTCGATAAACTCGACCGGAAAATCGAGAAAAAACTGGCGGATGGGTTCAAAGATCAGACGAATGACTCCCAAACGCTCCTCAATATTATGAGCCTTAACTCGATATCGTACTACATCGAACGTATCGGCGATAAGGCGGTGGATATTGCCGAGTCGGCCATCTATTTGATCGAGGGCAAAGACGTGCGGCATACCAAATCCATTAAAAAGGCTTCGCCCGAAAGCGAGGAACCCGACCGCAACGACCCGGAAACCGCCCAAACCGATTGATTTGCAAAACAAATTGAAACAGATTCTTACCTGTACGCACAGGGCGGATATGGATAAACAAAAACAACAGATAACCGGAAAAGGCTTATGGAAAAAAGAATACTGGTTGTAGACGATGAAAGGGATATTTGCGATATCCTTCAGTTCAATTTGGAAAACGACGGCTATATTGTCGATGTAGCCAATTCCGCCGAAGAAGCGCTCGACAAACTCACCGACGTACACAGCCTCATCATCCTCGATGTGATGATGGGCGGCATGTCGGGCTTTAAAATGGCCGAAAAACTGCGCAAGTCGGGCAATACGATTCCCATTATTTTCCTCACGGCGAAAAACACCGAGAACGATATGCTCACGGGCTTTTCGTTGGGAGGCGACGATTACATCCCCAAGCCTTTTTCGGTGAAAGAGGTGCTGGCGCGCGCGAAAGCGCTGCTCGTTCGCGCATCGCTCGTCAATAAACCGATGGAGACCAAATGGGTGTACAGGGATTTGGTGATCGATGCCACCAGCAACCGTGTCCTCATAACGGATAAAGAGGTGTCGCTAACCAAAAAGGAGTTCGAGATCCTGTCGCTGTTGGCGCAAGCCTCGCCCAACGTGCTTACCCGCAACGAAATCCTCAGCAGCGTATGGGGCGACAATGAGTTCGTGCTCGACCGCACCGTCGATGTGCATATCACGCGCCTGCGCAAGAAGCTGGGCGAATACGCCTCTATTATTGTCAATCGTTCGGGCTTCGGCTATTATCTGAACATTGAGTCCAAGCATCCGCAATGAACATCAAGCTCACCTATAAGCAGCGCATCGTATTCTATTTTTCCATTATCATTGCCGTTTTTACGGTAGGGATCATCTTTTTCGAGCAACAACAGGTTCAGCACGAGCGAGCCCAAAGTATCGAAAGGATGCTGGAAAACAATGCCGATATCATTCATAATTATTTATTGAATAATACCGACTCGGTTCCTTTCCGGGTGTCTGCCGCCCACCGCATGGTGCAGTATATGCCGGCGGATTTGAGGGTGACCCTTATCGATTGGAACGGTAACGTGCTTTACGACAACCGGCTGGATGCCGACAGCATGGAAAATCACCTGAAACGGCCCGAAATACAAAAGGCTATCGGTTTCAGCGCCGGCTCCAACGTGCGCATGTCCGCCAGCAATTCGGTGCGCTACCTCTATTATGCGAAAAAATACAACGAAGGCTATTTCGTGCGTGTGGCGTTGCCTTACGATGTGAAGATACACTCTTTCCTGCATGCGCAAAACAGTTTTATGTATTTCATCCTGCTGTTTTTCATCGTCTGTGTCTTGATGATGTTGTATTTCGCCAACCGCTTTTCGCGATCGCTTAAGCAATTGAGCGATTTTTCGCTGAATGTGAAGAACGGGCAGCCGTTGCCTCCCTCGTTTACTTTTTCCGACGACGAAGTCGGGCAGGTGAGCGCCGACATTGTCGAAAATTACAACCTCTTGCAGGAAAACCGCCGCCGCGTAGCCTTGGAGCGCGAGAAACTGCTCCAACACTTCCAGTATTCGGAAGAAGGCATCGCCATTTTCTCGGAGAACCGCAAGAAAATCTATTCCAACTCGCATTTTCTGCAATATTTGAATGTGCTTATCGATAAGCCGATGCTTGAAATCGAAAATCTCTTTTCCGATCCCGTTTTTCACGAGGTCGTGGCCTTTCTCGATGATCATTCGAGGTATGACAATACCTTCGCCCAGCGCTTCGATAAGAGCGGCAAACAGTTTAGCGTGCGTGTGATTATCTTCGACGACAAGAGCTTCGAGTTATATATCAGCGATATTACCAAGTCGGAGAAAACACGGCTGCTGAAGCAGGAAATGACCAACAATATCGCCCACGAACTGCGTACGCCCGTCACCAGCATACGCGGATATCTGGAAACGCTGCTCAGTATGGAGGCGAAAGACGTCGGGCGCATGCGCAATTTCCTCGACCGCGCCTATGTGCAAACGATTCGCTTGTCGGAGTTGATTCAGGACATCAGCATGCTGACCAAGATTGAGGAAGCTTCCGACCGTTTCGAGAAGGAGCCGGTGAACATGAAGCAATTGCTCGATGAGCTCGGCGCGGACTTGAATAGCAAGTTCAACGAAAAGCATAGTAAATATGTGGTCGATGTGGGGGCGGATGTCGTCATTTACGGGAGCCGCACGTTGTTGTATTCCATTTTCCGCAACTTGACGGAGAATGCGATTGCCTATGGGGGCGGAAATATCGATATTGTGGTGCGCTGTTATATGAAAAACAAGGAAGCGGTGTACTTCGAATTTTACGATACGGGCGTCGGCGTCGAGGAGAAACATCTGGTGCGCATCTTCGAACGTTTTTACCGGGTGAACGAAGGCCGCACGCGCAATACGGGCGGATCGGGACTGGGACTTTCCATCGTGAAAAATGCCGTGTTGTTCCATCGGGGAAATATTGTCGCCAAAAACCGCAGCGAAGGGGGATTGTCTTTTCTCATGTCGTTCCCGCTGATTCCCCTGGAAGAGGACCGGATTGAGGAAGATTGACGGGAGATTGATGTGCGAGTGTGTAATGGCGAAGTGATGGCAGGTAATGCCGAAGTGCGAGCGTGTAACGGCGAAGTGATGGCAGGTATTGCCGAAGTGCGAGTGTGTAATGCCGAAGTGTTGTCAGGTAATGCCGATGTGCGAGTGTGTAATGCTGAAGTGATGGCAGGTATTGCCGATGTGCGAGTGCGTAATGCTGAAGTGATGGCAGGTAATGCCGAAGTGCGAGCGTGTAATGCCGAAGTGATGGCAGGTAATGCCGATGTGCGAGTGCGTAATGCCGGAGTGATGGCAGGTATTGCCGAAGTGCGAGTGTGTAATGCCGGAGTGTTATCAGGTATTGCCGATCTGCGGGCTCGTAATGCCGATGTATGAGCAGGTAATGCCAGTGTGTGCAGAAGGAAAGGTGTTTTTTTTCAAGTCGGAAAAAAGTTATCGTCCGTTTAACATCATTTGCACGAAAAAATTTGTTTTGGTTGTTTTTTAATACTTATTTCGAAGTTGTATTTCGAATTTCATTTATTCGTTGTAATTTATAAAAAAAACAGCCTTATGAAAGATATAGATATTCGTTTTCTCGCTATGATTGCCGCGGTAGCGAACGTATTGCAAAAGTATGAATCGGTTTGGACCACATTGGAGCGGTTTGCAACGGAGGCGGCAAAATTCTTAGGATTGAAGGTTAAAATGGAGGAAGAAGGGGTGAAAACCGAGGTCGAAACTTCGGGCGCCACCACCGGAAAGAAAGAGGTTGCCGAAGAGCTCTTCACCATGGTTGCCCGATTGAGCAAAAGAGGCAGTATTTATGCGTTGGATCAGGATAATATGGAATTGCACGACCAGTTGCGGGTAAGCCGCGGATCGCTTTCCAAACTTTCTAAAAAGAATGCTTCCATCAAAATTAATGATATTTATAACCGCCTGATGGCTTTGGGTGAAGCGATCGTACCATACGGCATCACAGCCGAAAACCTGACTGCGGTGAAGGCATTGTCCGACGTGTTTAACCCGGCTATCGGCCGGACGCGCGATCTTATTATAGAACGTTCCACCCATGTGCAGACGATACCCGAAATCAAACAGGATATACGGCGCAGTTTATATGTCCTCGACAGCATGGTTACGTATTTTGCCGGCACCGAATTCGAAGCCGAATATAAGAATGCCCGCAAAATGACCGACGCCCCCAAAAAGAAAGACAATAAATGAAAGCCCGAGAATAGTTAAGTATCCGTCAAACCGCTTCATGCGGTTTGACGGATAATAGATATACAAAAGAGCATAATGGAACGCTTTATCAATCCATTCTCGAACAGGATGCTACAATCGGTGGACTTAGCATCGATGACTCCGGAAGAACGTGACCGCTACGACGAAAGTATTAAAATTTATCGCGATTATGTGAATACGATAACGGATACTTCGCACAGAGGGCGAAAAAAAGAAAAGTTTGAAATTGCCCGTAACATGAAAGCCGAGAGTATGCTGCTTAAAGTGATTGCTAAAGTCACTGGCCTTTCTCCCGAAGAGATTGAAAGACTATAAACAATAATAATCTATTAAAAAACATATGATAACAACAAGAAAAAACAACCGGAGGTGGCTGTTGGCAAGCCTCGCGGTGAGCGTACTGCTCGTCGCGGTCGCGTGTGACCGCTATGAATGGTTGCCTTCCACCGTCGATACGCCCCTGGCGGGCACCGTGTGGAAGCTGGAGGCGGTGGTTTCTTCCGATACGATTAAAACGGTCGGTAGCGAGGTCTCTGAAAAGAGTTACCGATTGTTGTTCGACCCCGCCGGCTATGCTTACGGGCGCAGCGCCAACAACGATTTATTTGGCGAATATGCTTTCGAGGAGCAGAAAAACACTTTCCATTCCGAATTCCAACCGATGACGTATGCCTTGGAACCGCCGGAAGGGGAGTTGTTCATCCAACGTCTGAACAATGCCTGGCGTTATGAATTGTCGGGCGATGTCTTGCGGCTTTATTTCTCCGGAAATGAGTGCCTGCACTTCCGCGCCACGGAGGACGACGGTACTATTGAGCGGGTCTTCGCCGATCCGCCTGAAGCCGCGCCGTTGAAAGGAACCGTCTGGAAACTGGAAGGATTTGGTTCGTCTGAAGGGAAACTCGTTACAGCCAAGCCGTTTACAATAAGGGCGTATCAATTGCTTTTCGAACCCGGCGGCAAGGCATACGGCATCAGTTCCGGCAATCATTTACTCGGAGAATATGCCTTAAACGACGCGCTACGGACAATCGATATCGATATAGAAGCGGTAACGGAAGCGATGGAAAGGCAAGACGGATACGTGTACCTCGAACGCTTGAACAATGCCGGCCGTTATGAACAGACCGATAATATCCTGCGCCTTTATTATTCCGATACGGAATACCTGCAATACCGCCCTGCGGCCGATCAAAATTACCTGAAAGGAATTTTCCCCGGTCTTTCCCAGTATGTTCCGTTTAAGGATAAGGTCTGGAAACTGGAAGGCTTCGGCGCCGGCGGCGGTGCGCTCACGGCCGCGCAACCCAATGATGAAAAGGCTTATCTGTTGTACCTGCAAAAGAGCCTGAATGCTTTCGGTACGACATCCGTCAACACGTTCGGCACGGAATACACGATGGATGCCACACAGGGTACGTTAGCTTTCGGGGCGTTGGGGATAACGAAAATGAATGAGCAGAAGGATGGAAAACGATATGTCGATTGCCTTTCCCGTGTGTCGCGGTATCAGTTTGACAACGCCACGCTCCGGCTCTATTATTCCGACACGGAATATCTGCAATACCGCCCCGCACCGGATGACAATCCTCTCGGCAAGATCATTGAAAAACTTTTCGGCGAACAGGCATGGTAATTAAGATGCAATTCGTAAGGAGAAAAATTCAATAATAAGAATCAATAGAATAATGCTAAAAGAAAAACTGAAAAAAATAATGGGGCTTAGTAACGTTATGTATTTACGGTCATTTTTTCCTACAAAACAGGAACAGAAGAATCGGAAAATAAGGAAGCGTTTTTATTCTAAATTAGTAACAAAAGACATGCTATGCTTTGATGCCGGAGCTAATTTTGGAAATAGAATACAGCCAATGCTTGCTTCTGGAGCACGAGTAGTGGCTATCGAGCCGCAAGAAGAATGTGTAAAATATTTGAAACGAAAATATGGGAAAAAGATTGTTATTGTTGCAAAAGGATTAGATAAGGTCGAAGGAAAAAAAATATTGTATACTGCTCAATCGCACGTCTTGGCAAGTTTTTCGGAATCCTGGATCAAAGTGGCGCAAAAAGAACGATTTAACCAATATCGATGGAAAAAAGATCATGAAATAGAAATGACAACATTAGACAATCTTATTGGCAAGTATGGAAAACCGTATTTTATAAAAATAGATGTAGAAGGGTATGAACCTGAAGTCCTAAAAGGGCTTTCTCAGCCGGTAAGTGTATTGTCTTTCGAATATACTGTGCCGGAGCTGAATGAAAATCTCCAGACTTGTTTTCAACGGTTGAATGAAATTTATTCCGGCAATCTTGTATGTAATTATTCTATTGGTGAAAGTATGCGGTGGGCTTTGCCTGAATGGTTGTCAATACGACAGATGCGGGAATTGGTTCAATCGGAAGAATTTATTAATACTTCTTTTGGAGATATTTATGTACGGCAGCATAACAATTGAATTAGGAAACTGTTGAAAGGCTGTAATTAGATTATTCTTCACCTTCAAAAAGTTTCTTTTGAATCGCGAAGCAAATTTAAACAGATTCTAATTATAAACTAAAATGGAAAGATAGAAAAGGAAGGGGGATGTTAGCCCGAAAAATGAAGTCAAATTATTTCTATATTTTAATCTTAGATGAGGTGAGCCTATATTCAATTCAATAAAACGAATGAATGAGGGCTTGAAACGACCAACACGGTATATGATATAATCTTGCATTATTTAAATAGACTGTGTTACATGTATGTTTTCTTATTAATAATTTCACAAATGAAACTAAGATTAGTTCTATTGTTAGTTATTTTCCCCGTACTGTGTTATGCACAACTCAGTACGAATGAGTCTCCCGTATCCTGGTCGTCTACGGATGTCTCGCTTCTTCGGCAAACATCCGATATACCACAGGTGACCGTTTCCCAATTGGATTTGGATAAACTTCAACAGGAAGACCTCATAGATGAACAGAATGGTGAACCTCCGCGCTTCGGTTATCCTGAAAAGGTAGCGATAACGTTGACAGACGGAGGTGTTTGGCAAACCTTATCCGATGGCAGCCGTATTTGGAGGGTCCGTATTTTCAGTCCCGACGCGCTGTCCATTAATTTATTGTACGATAAGTTCTATATGCCGGAAGGTGGAAAACTCTTTGTGTATGCAACGGATAAAGGGTCTTCTATCGGGGCGTTTACGACGCGGAACAATAAAGAGAGTCCGACGGACGGGTTTGCAACAGGGCTTGTTTTTTCGAACGATATTACGGTTGAATATTACGAGCCTGCGGCTGTAAAAGGGAAAGGCGTGCTTTCCATCTCGTATGTTGTTTCCGGCTACCGATTGATCAGCGAAATTTTGCAGGAAGATAAGGCTTTAGGTTCTTCCGGTTCTTGTGAGATTAACGTTAATTGTCCGGAAGGGGATAACTGGCAAAATGAAAAAAGGGCGGTCGCGATGATTTTGGTCGGCGGAACAAGGATTTGTTCCGGTTCATTGGTCAATACTACGGCTAATGATACATCTCCGTATTTTCTTACGGCGAATCATTGTACCATGAATTATGGAGACGCGGTAACGTCACCTGATTTATCTTCTTTTTCATTTTATTGGATGTATGAAGCTCCTTCCTGCACAAACTCCTCTACAGAACCGCCTATTTATTCCACTTCGGGAGCTACTATAGTAGCCAATTATGAACCCAGCGACTTTTCCTTGTTGAGACTGAGTGAAGATCCGAAGAATCTGTCGAATTTTACCCCTTATTATTTAGGTTGGGATAGTAGAAATACATCTGGCACCGGAGGAGTAGCAATACACCATCCGAGTGGAGATGTTAAAAAAATAACGCCTTATACTATTACACCTGCGTCAACAGATTATCTATCCGATACGCCTTCATCCACTCAGACCCATTGGCGGGTAACGTGGAGTAAGGGAGCTACGGAAGGCGGTTCTTCCGGTTCTCCTCTTATCAATTCAAGCCGGTATGTTATTGGGCAACTTCATGGCGGTTATAGTTCATGTTCCAGTCAAACGGAGCCTGATTGTTACGGTAAAGTCAGCTATTCATGGTTGAATAATAATGCTTCCGATTCACGAAGGAGGTTGAAGGACTGGTTAGATCCTCTCAATGTTATTCCTTCAAAGGGCGGTACTTGGGACGGACTCGATTCGCGAAGCGATTGCGTTTTACGGATAGAAAACCGTACGCTTTCTGCCAGTCAAACTTTTACCAATAATTGCCCCATTGAAATGAAAAATGTAACCGTTAGCGGTGGCGCAGCCATTGTGGTGAAAGCAAAAGAGTACATACTATTGGAATCCGGTGTGGAAGTAACCGGTAATTCGTCTTTGGAACTTTCTTTTTAAACACAAAAACAAAAAATCAAGATGAAAAAAATAATTTCTTTCTTATGTATGGTTGTGTTGTTCGGTACATTTGCCGGCATGGCGCAGCTAAAAGTTTCCAGTAATGGAAATGTCACGATTAAACCGAACTCTACCGCTACGCCGCTTTCGGCATTGAGCGTCGGGGATACGGGGGAACAGAATGTAACCGCAACTGCTTATAAAACAACCAGCGGTTATAATGTACGTGCTAAATTGGCCGGACAATATTCCACTAATTGGGATTATGGGGTATCAGGAGAATCATCATCAAAAGGTTCCAACTTTCATGTCGGAGTATGGGCATCGGCACTTTCTAATACGGTTAATTCCTTTGGTCGTGCATTTGGTGTCTTAGGTGTTGCCTCAAATTCAACCCCAGGCTATAACATAGGTGTTTATGGAGGACTGATAGGATCAAATAGCGGAGCAGGTATTGTGGGGGCTGTAGGTGAAGGTGCTGGAATATATATTCCCGGTACGTATGCCGGATATTTTAAAGGAAACGTACGGATTGATGGTACTGTGACTGCAAACAATCTGACGAGTTCGGACATTCGGCTTAAGACGAATGTTTTGTCTTTGAATAACAAAAATACGAAATTTCTGAATTCGGTTTTATCCATGAATCCGGTAGAATACAATCTAAAGCAGGTATATCATAAAGATGTGGGGGATACGGCAACGGTTCAAACGAAATTGTACGATGAAAAATCGCAACAGTTCCAAAAAAAGCACTTCGGATTGATTGCCCAGGAACTGAAAGAGATTTATCCTGAATTAGTGTATGAAGAAGACGACGGTTACCTGAGTATTGATTACACGGGATTGATCCCTGTTCTTATTCAATCCATCAAGGAGTTGAAATCCCAGGTCGACGATTTGAAGAATACGCAGTCTGCGAATGCTTCCATGGCTTCTTTGAGTGAAAACACCCAGTCTGAGGATGGTTCGTTGCTTCCGTTTTTGTATCAGAACGCGCCGAATCCCTTTAAGGAGAAAACAGAGATACGGTATTTTGTTCCCGAAAGTGTAAAAATAGCTCAAATAAGCATTTATACTATTCAGGGCGCTTTACTCAAGCAGGTGAATATCAGCCAGCGGGGCGAAGGAGTGCATGTTGTGTACGGGGGAGAACTTACTCCCGGCGTATATCTTTACAGCCTGATTGCCGATAGCCGGCAGGTAGATGTCAAGAAAATGATAGTAACGAAGTAAATTCTTATTTATTATTTTGATTCAAATATAGTATATGAACACAAACTCAATGAAGCATAACTATCTTTTCTTGCTGATACTCACCGTTGTTTTTGCCATTGTGTATGTACGCATATTCGATCCCAAACTCGATCTGAACGGAGACAATGCACGGTACATCCAATTGGCAAAGAATATTTCCGCCGGACTGGGTTATAATAATGAATCGATAAACGGGCTGACTCCCGAAGGCCATTTTCCGCCGGGTTATCCCGCCTTTCTCTCCGCATTCATGTCTATCGGAATAAATAATCTGATATTTTTTAAAGTGTTGAACGGGATATTGTTATTTCTTAGTCTTGCCTTGTTATTCTATCTTGTACGAAAGATAACGGATAATGCGGTTCTGGCATTCACTGTTTCGTTGCTTCCCCTATTTTGCCCCCAATTATTGCATTTTTCGACCATTGTCATGTCGGAAATGTTATTTCTGTTCCTTTCTGTTATGTGCTTGTTCGCTTTATTCCGCTACACCGGGTCTTCCCGGAACTTTTGGAAGTCGCCTTGGTTCTACTTCGCGGTTATTGCAGCGGGGATTTCGTATTATGTGCGGGCTACAGGTTATGCCGTTGTTTTCGGTTTGCTCTTGTTTTTCCTCTTCCGGAAAGAATGGAAACAATTATTGGCTTCGCTATTCGGATGTATATTGATTATTATTCCTTGGATGATACGCGGTAGGGAACTCGGCGGAAACAGATACCTTCGAGAAGTGTTGGCTGTGAATATCTGGAGGCCGGAAGAAGGCAGTATTTCCACAGTGGGCGATTTCCTCCGGAAAGTAGGGCATAACTTTGACGAGTCGATTATCAAAGGAACGAAAGAAATTTTATTTCCGTTTATTCCGGTCGATTATAATGTGATTTCCGGCTTTCTCGGAGTAGTTGGAGGTCTACTGATATTGGTCGTTATCTTTTATGGAGCTTGGAGGTTGAAACCTCTTCGTTGGGCCGTTATCGGTTATATTGTCGGTACCGTCGGCATGGTGAGTATAGGCACGGGCGGAAACGGAAGCCGGTATATCGTGCCGGTTGCCCCCGTATTGTTTGTCTGTTTTTATGTAGGCATTTATTATATGGTAAAGCAGTTTATCGTAAAAAAGGAAAGCCCGTCTTTTCGTTCTTTTCCGTATGCCTTTTTGCTGATAGCGATGCTGATGTTTCCGAGTTTAAAGACAATGGGCGAAATGTCGAAGCAACCATATCCGCCTGCTTATCAGAATTTCTTTGTGATAGCGAAGGAAATGCAAAGACAACTGCCGCCGCGCATGGTGTGTTGTTCCCGTAAACCGGAATTGTTCAACTATTTTGCCGATAAGATGCATGCGGTGAATTATAAATATACGACCGATTGCGATGAACTGTTGCGGGATCTGATCGATAAAAAAGTGGATTTTGTTATTTTGGAACAATTGGGCTATTCGTCTACGCAGCGGTATCTGTATCCGGCAATAGAGGCCAATCCCGAATTGTTCCCGGTGGTGTGGCACTTGCCCAATCCTGATACTTACCTGCTTCGTTTCGACCGGCAAAAAGCAGAAAGAAAGACGGGAAAGCCATTAAAGGAGGAGTATTACGAACAAAAAGAAAAGGAAGAAAAGAGGTAATATGGAAACGAAAACGTGGAATGAAATAAAAGATACTATGTATGGAAAAAGAGGAACAGAGCGCAGGGATGAATTGGAAAGAGAGGCCGAAAGTTTCAAAATCGACTTATTATTACGTGATGTCAGAGTGCGGAAACAATTAACGCAAGCCCAACTTGCAGAAAAAATTGATAAAAAACGCGAATATATTTCACGCGTAGAAAACGAGGGAAGTAACCTTACCATTAAAACTTTATATGATATTGTAGAAAAAGGGCTGGGAGGAAAAGTCCGGATTTCCATTGAAATATGAAGGTGTCGCTCCAATCAGCGCCTTTAGATAGAAGAAATATAGAAAAACAGTACACTTATTTTGTGTATATCCGAATATAGATTTATCTTTGCAAAGAACAAATAAGCGGTATGGAAATTGTTTTTGAAAAAAAATACTTGTCGGACCTCTATTATAATGGGAAAACATCGGATAAAAAACATCGATTTCAACCGGAAGTAATAAAAAGGTACAAACTTCGTATTGAGACCCTCGAAAGCGCCCATTGTGTGGAAGATTTATTTCAAATCAATGCGCTTCATTACAAAGTATTGAAGGGCGACAAACAAGGGCTTTCTTCCATCAGGGTAAACGATACCTATCGTATTGAGTTCACAACAAAGGAAAGAGAATCGGACACCGTGGTTACGATATGTACGATTGTAGAATTATCAAATCATTATCAATAAAAAAGTTATGGGAAACTTGGGCTATGGATTTTGTCCGACTCATCCGGGCGAATTATTGAAAGAAGAAATTGAATATCGTCATATTACACAAAGCCGTTTAGCCAAACAAATGGGCATTCCCTACACGGCTTTAAACGATATTTTAAATCAAAGGCGCCCTCTTACCGCCAATACGGCCATATTATTTGAAGCGGCATTGGGTATAAGCGCCGACTTGCTTATGCGAATGCAGTTGAAATATACCATGCAGGTATTACGGCAGGACAAAACACTTTCTCAGCGTCTTGCACAAATACGTAAGATGGCTGTTGCGTTATAGATTACACACCGATCGGTTCAGAGATCAGCGTGAGCAAATGTAAACCGTCAAACGCATAAACGATGGAGCAAAAGAAACAAACAATCATCATCGGCGCCGGGCCGGCGGGATTGACCGCCGCGTATGAACTCGCACAAAAAACAGCGCATTCGGTTTCCGTCTTCGAGGCTTCGCCCGATATCGGAGGAATAGCCAAGACCGTCCGGCACAACGGTAACAGGATAGACATCGGCGGACATCGCTTCTTTTCGAAAAACGATTCCATCATGCAATGGTGGAATAATGTAATGCCTTTGCAGGGAGCGCCTTCCATCGATGATATCCTGCTACACAATAATAAGGAGCTGGTTTCAGGAGGTCCCGATCCGGAAAAGACCGACCGGGTGATGTTGCTTCGCCGGCGGGTATCGCGGATCTATTACTTGAAAAAATTCTTCGATTATCCGGTTTCATTGAAGCCGGAAACGCTTCGCAACATGGGCTTTTCCAAAACGATGAAAGCCGGCTTCGGATATCTGCGTGCCTGCTTGTGTAAACGGAAGGAAAATTCTCTGGAGGATTTTTATATCAACCGTTTCGGGAAACCTCTGTATAAAATGTTTTTCGAAAACTATACCGAAAAAGTGTGGGGCGTTCATCCCTCCAAACTGGGAGCTGACTGGGGGAGCCAGCGGGTAAAGGGACTTTCGCTCACGGCAATCGTGAAAGATATCGTCACCAAACCTTTCAAAAAGAGGTCGGTCGATCAAAAGGAAGTCGAAACATCGTTGATCGAACAGTTTATCTATCCTAAATACGGCCCGGGACATTTATGGGAAACGGTCGCCGACGATGTGCGGAAAAAAGGGGGGGAAGTATATACGGCTTGTCCCGTAAAAAAAATAAATGTACAGGGGCGCAAAGTCGTTTCGGTGGTGGTGGAAGACGAAAACGGCCAGAGGGAAGCGCCTTGCGATTATCTGCTGTCGTCCATGCCCCTGAAGGATTTGATTGCCGCGCTTTCGGGAATCGATATCGACGGTGAAGTAAAGGAAATCGCCGCGAATCTTCCTTATCGTGACTTTATAACGGTCGGATTGTTGCTCGATAAGCTGTTGATCAAAAATAAAACGAAACTGAAAACGTGGAACGGATTGATTCCCGACACGTGGATCTATGTGCAGGAACCGGATGTGAAAGTGGGGCGCCTGCAAGTCTTCAATAATTGGTCGCCTTATATGGTGAACGATTTTAAGGATAAGGTTTGGATCGGAATGGAGTATTTTTGTAATGAAGGCGATGACTTGTGGAACATGCAGGATGAGGCTTTCATCGCATTTGCCGTCGATGAGCTGGCGAAGATCGGGATAATCGATAAGAAGGATGTGCGGGATGCCGTGCGCATTAAAGTGAAGAAAGCCTATCCGTCTTATTTCGGCACTTATTATCAGTTAGATAAAGTGACCGGTTTCCTGAACGGAATCGACAACCTGTATTGCATCGGGCGTAACGGGCAGCATCGCTATAATAATATGGATCACTCCATGCTGACCGCTATCGAGGCCGTGAAACACATCACGGGCGAATCGAACGATAAAAGCGCTATCTGGCAGGTGAATACCGAACAGGAATATCACGAAAGAAAATCAAAATAAAACAGTACTTCCGTCTAACCGAACTGTCCCGCTATACAAGGGGTTACAAAGCTGCGAATTTATTTTTCTTGCATATATAATACAAATGCATTACATTGGCAGATAAAGAGAGTCGTAAATATGAAAACAACAGTCGATCGAAAACAAACATCTTTCCGTCTTCGGGCGGATTTGCTAAACCGTCTGCGAATGGAGGCAAGAAAAGAAAACAGGAGCCTTAACAATTATGTTGAGAATATTCTGATGAATGTAATTTCGCAGAAGCCTAATAAAATCACGTTGGAAGCGATGCACGAAGCTGAATCGGGGAAGGATTTGGAAACGATTGAGTTGGATGATTTCAAAGAATATGTATCATCTCTATGAGAGTCTTGAAATTAACCGGCCAGTTTAAAAAAGACCTGAAGCGCATACAGAATAATCCGCAAATAATTGCGAGTTTGGTCTATCAATGCCGGAATTTGTTGTAAAAGTTTTTTTACTATCAAAAGAGAATCAGTTTCCGTGCTGTGAAATTCCAGATGAGAACGATGGCGGTGGTAATGATTTTGGATATCAGGTAAAACAATCCCGCTTGCTCCGTAAACAGCCACATGAGCAGCGACGTCAACAGTAATCCCACTATACCGATGACGGTAAAGATGAACAGTTCCGAAAAGCGGTTGTTCACCTTTCGCCGGTTAAAGACCCAGGAAATACTCAGCAGATAATTCACCGCCAGTCCGATGATAAAAGCGATGGCGGCGGATAGAAGGTAATACAATCCTGCGAAACGGGTCAGCACGTAAAGAACGGAAAAATCGACCACGAAAGCGGTTCCTCCCACAAAACCATAGCGGAACAGTTGGATAAAAACATTATCCGAGGGTTCATGCAAAAGCTTATGGAGTAGTTTGCTGTTCCTCATTGTCCAATCTCCAATCTCTATCCTCCAACCTCCATCTTCTTCGGTTTAAAAAGTACGGCAAAGAGGACGCCGACGATCAAGGCATATCCGGCGAAGATAAACCATACTGTTTGCCAATCTCCTACGAGAAGCGATTTGATACCCGCCTCTGTGGGTACGTCTTGCCAACTACAGAACCGGTTGACGATCATTTGCGCGCTTAATGTGCCGACAGTCGCACCGATACCGTTCGTCATCAACATAAACAACCCTTGCGCGCTGGAGCGGATGGAGTGGGGCGTTTCGTTATTGACGAACAGCGAGCCGGAGACATTGAAAAAGTCGAATGCGACACCATATACCAGCATGGAGAGTACGATGAGCCATAGTCCGCTTCCCGGATCGCCCAATCCGAAGAATCCGAAACGCAACGTCCAGGCTAACATCGAAATAAGCATCACCACCTTTATGCCGTACCGCTTAAAGAAAAACGGAATGAGGAGGATGCAAAAGGTTTCCGATATCTGCGACAGGGAAATAAGAATGTTCGAATGCTGTACGCCGAACGTTTTTGCGAACTCTGGTATGGCTTCGTATGAGGCCAAAAACGGATTGGCGAAACTGTTGGTGATTTGCAGCGATACGCCCAACAACATGGAGAAAAGAAAGAAGATGGCCATGTTCCGGTTTTTGAAAAGAGAGAACGCATCCAGGCCGAGTGCTTGTGCGAGCGAACCTTTTCCGTTTTTCTCGCTGACGGGGCAAGGGGGAAGCGTGAAGGCATATACGCCCAATAAGATGCCGGCGATGCCGCTCACGATAAATTGCATCGAACTGGTTTGGAATCCGAGCAAGTCCACGAGCCACATGGTGCAAATAAATCCGATGGTGCCGAATATGCGGATGGGAGGAAATTCTTTTACGGTATCTTTCCCCTCGCTTTCGAGAACGGTGTAGGCTACGGAGTTAGACAATGCCAACGTAGGCATATAAAACGCCAGGCTGGCGGTATAGAGGGTGAAAAGCATGGCGAATTCCACTCCGGTGCCGGCTTGCATTCCGTACCATCCGGCGGCGAGCATGAAAGCGGCTGCAAGCAGATGGCAAATGCCTAACAGGCGTTGTGCGGGAATCCAGCGGTCGGCGACAATCCCCATCAATGCAGGCATGAATATCGATACGATGCCTTGTACGGAATAGAATAAGCCGATATGTGCTCCCAGTCCTGCCGGGCCCAGATAGCGCGACATCGAGGTAAGGTACGCCCCCCAAACGGCAAATTGGAGGAAATTCATGATGATCAACCGGATTTTTAAACTCATAGTGCGTAAAAAAGATTAGTATTGTATGTCATTTTTTGTCATTCATTGTTTTTGACCGGAGCCTCGGTGCGCTTGTCTCCTTGGTAGCGGCAGGCAAAATTACGGATTTTTTCGATGATGTGCGCGATTTGCTGTGAAAAAGAAAGGTTCGCCGTGAGGTTTTTTTCCACAAAGCGGTAATAAGTGCTTGCAAAATATCCGTAATTCTCCGGAACATCTTATCTTTGATAAAAAAATAATTACAATTATGGATTTATCGGATTTACTAAATACGGCGACACAAAAATCGGTTGTCGATAATCTTTCGTCGCAATTGGGCATATCTTCTCAACAAACCGGACAAGCCATCGAAGTAGCGCTTCCCGTTTTATTGGGAGCATTAGGGCGGAATGCGCAAACGCCGCAAGGGGCACAGAGCCTCGATAAGGCTTTGGAAAGCAAGCATGACGGCTCCCTGTTGGGAAACCTATCGGCCATGTTGGGCAATAATTCTTCTGATTTGCTCAACGATGGAAACGGTATCTTGGGACATATCTTTGGAAATAAGAAGGATACCGTAGAGCAAGGTGTTGCTCAAAAGACGGGATTGAATACCGCACAAATAGGAAAGTTGTTGGCTTTATTGGCCCCCATCGTGATGGCCTATCTTGGAAAGCAAAAAAGACAGAAGAACGTATCGGCCGGAGGCTTGGGCGACCTTCTCGGTGGCTTGCTCGGCGGATCATCGGCTTCTTCCGCCTCGGGAACCGGCGGTATTATGGATACCTTCGGCGGCTTTCTCGATAAAGATGGCGACGGCGATTTCATCGACGACCTGGCCGGCATGTTCGGAAAGAAATAGTACTTAAGCAACGAGGGTATTGGTTGAAGCAATGCTCTCGCTTTTGCTGAATAATTTTCTATTTTGCTTTGGAAAGATAAATAGTGTTATTTTAGGCGTATATAGAAATTTTATTATGTATATTTGTTGTTTTCGGATAACAAAAAGCATCATTTATGCTCTTGAAGACTTATTGCGTAAAAGTAAAGCGGAAGTGTTTGAAAAAGAACTGTATCCCCTGTCTTTGGAACAATTGAATGCAGAGGTGGATAAGGCTTTGGATGACGAACGAAATAATAGGCTGATAGGGGCCGAGTATTTGAAAAATAAGATCCGGCAAAGAGAATTATCATAGCAAATGTTTTTGATACTAGGCAGAATCCTCGGAAAATTCAAGACACAAAAAGCTAAGTTAATAACAACGCTTCCGCTTGTAAATTTTGAGTTTAGCGCCTTTATTTTTGTTTCTTT
>ENA-UOOK01000569-UOOK01000569.1-fermentation-metagenome-genome-assembly--contig:-NODE-569-length-49011-cov-4.297512_pt1 | contig 49011 bp, 36 predicted proteins | sample MGYA00245777_ERZ724023 | MGnify/ENA primary metagenome ERZ724023 (study PRJEB28704, sample SAMN03018312) | fermentation metagenome | biome: anthropogenic terrestrial biome; feature: soil; material...
TGGGGTGATGGCCCTTCGTCTCCAGCTAGAAAGACAGCAGATCGGGTTATTCCCTTCCGTCCGGGAGTATAATCGACTCTACGGACTCACGAAGCAGAGAATTGCCCAGACTGGTAAAGAGACGATCGTTCTCCATCCGGGTCCGATGAATCGCGGGGTGGAAATTGCCAGCGACCTGGCGGATAGTGTTTGCTCAGTAATTGAGGCGCAGGTGACCAACGGCGTGGCGGTAAGGATGGCCTTGATTTATCTGCTGATGGGAGGGGAAACAAAACATGATCTGGATTAAAGGAGCTCACCTAATCGATGCTGCGGAGGGACGCTCCGGCAACGGCAGCCTATTAGTGAAGGACGGGAAGATTGCCCGGGTTTCACCGGTGGGGGAAGACTTTACTACTGCAGAAGTATTAACCGTTTTCGGTTGCGATCGCCTCGATGAAGTTTGCCAGGTGGACGGTGCAGGTAAATATCTCTTCCCGGGGTTGATCGATGTCCATGTTCACCTGCGGGAACCAGGGCAGGAAGACAAAGAGGATATTATGAGCGGGGCACGGGCAGCGGTGCGGGGCGGTTTTACTTCGATTCTGGCCATGGCCAATACCAAACCGGTGATTGATACCCGCGCCCTCGTGGAGTTTGTGCGGATGCAAGGCGAGCGGGCCGGGAAAGCCAGGGTCTACCCTGTCGCTGCGGTGACAAAGGGTTTTGGCGGCCGAGAACTGACGGAGATGGTTGATCTAAAAGCCGGGGGTACGGTGGCCTTCTCTGACGATGGTAAAGGGATCCAAAGTGCGGAAACCTTACGCCTGGCTTTGGAATATGCCAAGCTGACCGGTTGCCCATTAATTAGCCATTGTGAAGATGAGCAATTGGCCGGTCCGGGGGTAATGCGTAAGGGAGAAGCCAGCGCCCGGCTGGGGCTCGGCGGGATTCCGGCCAGTGCGGAGAGTGTGATGGTCGCCCGCGATCTGTTGCTGGCGGGTGAGACTGGTGGGAAGCTTCATCTTGCCCATGTGTCAACGAAAGAAAGCGTCTGGCTGATTAGAGCAGCTAAGGAACGGGGGATTGATGTCAGCGCTGAGGTGAATCCCCATCATTTGCTCTTCACCGACGAGGATGTGCTGCTGATTGACGCTTCATATAAGGTGAACCCACCGCTGCCCAGTCGGGCGGATCAGGAGGCTTTGTTGACAGGGCTCCTGGACGGGACGATTGATCTGCTGGCGACGGACCATGCGCCCCATACCTGGGAAGAGAAGACCAAACCCTTTGCGGAGGCACCCTTTGGTATTAACGGTTTGGAAACGGCTTTAGCTGCGGTGTGGCAGGAGTTGGTGGCGAAAGGCAAAATGAAAGCGGAGAAATTAATTGAACTTTGGTCGCTGAACCCAGCGCGTCGGTTTGGGCTCGTTGGCGGAACTTTAAAAGTAGGAGCGCCGGCTGATCTGGTCTTGTTTGACCCTAATTGGCAGGAAGTAATCACCGTAGACACCCTTGAATCCAAAGCGCAGAACACACCGTTTTTAGAAAAAAAGCTCCAGGGTTTTCCGGTCATGGTTTGGGTCGGGGGAAAACTGGTGTTAAACAACAGAAAAGTAATCGAGTAGGGGTGGAGGAAGGGAGAACAGAGCATGCCGAAACAAAACTGGCAAAAAGTAATGGTGATCGGGTCCGGGCCGATCATTATCGGCCAAGCCGCTGAATTTGACTATGCCGGTACACAGGCTTGCCGGGCTTTGCGGGAAGAAGGGATCGAGACGGTGCTGGTTAATTCCAATCCGGCAACGATCATGACCGACCGTGAGATTGCCGACAGAGTCTATATTGAGCCTTTAACCCTGGAGTTTTTAGAGCGCATTATTGAAAAAGAAAGACCCGACGGCTTGCTACCCACGATGGGCGGCCAGACCGGATTAAACCTAGCCTTTCAGTTATCCAAAGCTGGCATTTTAAAGCGCTGCGGGGTTACTTTACTGGGCACACCGCTTCGGAGCATCAGTCAGGCTGAAGACCGGGAACAGTTCCGCAGTTTGATGCGGGAGATTAATGAACCGGTACCGGCCAGTACGATTGTGGCTGATGTTGATGAGGCGCTGCGCTTTGCGGAAGCAACCGGTTACCCCGTCATCGTCCGCCCGGCTTTTACCCTAGGCGGAACCGGGGGCGGATTTGCCCACAATGCGGCGGAGTTGAAATTCATTACCCAAAGCGGCCTCAAGGCCAGCCTGATCGGGCAGGTTCTGATCGAAAAAAGCGTAGCCGGATGGAAGGAGATCGAGTATGAGGTCTTGCGGGACGGTAGCGGCAAAAGTATTACGGTCTGCCAGATGGAAAATATGGATCCCGTCGGAATCCATACCGGTGACAGTATTGTCGTCGCGCCCTGCCAAACCCTGACCGAACGGGAGCGGCAGTGTTTAAGAACTTCGGCGCTGAAGATCGTGGAGGCGCTGAAGATCGAAGGCGGCTGTAATGTCCAGTTCGCCCTCCACCCTGAAAAATTGGAATATGTGGTGATTGAGGTTAATCCAAGGTTAAGCCGCTCCAGCGCCCTGGCTTCCAAAGCAACCGGTTATCCGATTGCGAAAATCGCAGCTAAAATTGCCATTGGCTATACCCTGGCTGAGTTGAGTCAAGCCGCTACCGGTCAAGCTACTGCCTGTTCCGAACCTGTCATGGATTATGTAGTGGTAAAGATCCCCCGCTGGCCCTTTGACAAGTTCTCCGAGGCTGACCGGACCATCGGCACCCAGATGAAAGCGACCGGAGAAGTGATGGGCCTGGGGTGTAACCTGGAAACAGCTTTGCTCAAAGCGGTCCGTTCCCTGGAAATTAAGTCCTTTGGTCTTTTCCACCCCGATCTGGAAGTCCTCCGTGATGATGAAATTGAAGCAAGGTGCCGGAAACCCGAAGATGATCAGCTCTTTATCATCGCCGAGGCCTTCCGCCGGGGTTGGACCATTCAGCGCATCAGCGGGCTTAACCAGTGGAATCCGTTCTTCTTAGAAAAAATCAAAACCATCGTCGATTTTGCGGATAAGCTGAAAGACCAGCCCTTTGATTTATCTACCTTGAAAAAAGCTAAACGCATGGGTTATGCGGATCAAGACGTAGCCAGAATCTGGCACACCAGCGAGCAGGAGGTTTATGAATTCCGGCTCGATAGCGGACTACGGCCGGTCTTTAAAACGGTTGACACTTGTGGCGGAGGACTTACCGCCACCACACCCTACTTTTATTCCAGTTACGAGAAAAAAGATGAAGGCGCAGTTAGTGCCAGAAGAAAGGTGGTAGTGCTTGGCTCCGGTCCGATCCGCATCGGCCAGGGGATCGAGTTCGACTACTGTTCGGTCCATGCCATCAAGGCCTTGCGCGGTGCCGGAGTGGAAAGTATCATCATCAATAATAACCCGGAGACCGTCTCCACGGATTTCGATACTTCTGACCGCTTGTATTTTGAACCGCTAACCTTGGAAGATGTCTGTGCGGTCTTGGAAAAAGAAAAGCCGGAGGGCGTGATCGTGCAATTCGGCGGACAGACGGCGATTGGCCTTGCTAAAGGGCTGACAGCCAGGGGCTATCAGATTCTGGGGACTTCGCTGGAAGATACGGACCGGGCTGAAGAACGGGGTCTCTTCGATCAGGTTTTACAAGCCATCGGCGCCCGCCGCCCCCAGGGTGGTTGTGTCTCAACCCTGGCGGAAGCGGAAAAACTGGCCGCTGAAATCGGCTACCCGTTGATTGTTCGCCCCTCTTATGTGCTAGGAGGCCGGGCCATGCAAATTGTTTATGACTATCTTGAGCTTCGGGAGGTTGCGGCCAAAGCGCTACAGGAATTTTCCGGCCAGCAGATTTGGATCGACCAATACCTGCTGGGGAAGGAAGTAGAAGTCGATGCGATCTCCGACGGAGATACAGTTTGCCTCCCCGGCATTATGGAGCACCTGGAACGGGCCGGGGTTCATTCCGGTGATTCGATTGCGGTCTATCCGCCCCAAAGCATATCGGCGGAAAAACAACGGGAGATTACTGAGCTTACGGTAGATATCGCCCGCAGACTACGGATTAAAGGTTTGTTGAATATCCAATATGTCATCTACCAAGACGAGGTTTACGTGATTGAAGTAAATCCCCGTTCCAGTAGAACAGTGCCATTTTTGAGCAAAGTGACCGGGATCCCCTTGGTTGACATGGCCACCCGGGCGATCTTAGGCGAAAGTCTGTCCGGGATGGGGCTTACCCACGGGTTATGTCCGGTGGGGGATAAAGTGGCCGTTAAAGTTCCGGTCTTTTCTTTCTCCAAATTGCAACTGGTCGAGCCCTCGCTGGGGCCGGAGATGAAATCCACCGGTGAAGTGATGGGCATTGACCATCAGTACCAAAAGGCGCTCTACAAAGCGCTACTGGCGGCGGGTATGCAGATGTCGGTGTACGGTACGTTGCTGGCGACTTTAGCGGACCGGGATAAAGCCGAAGGAATCAAACTGGTACGGCGCTTCAATAAACTGGGCTTTCGGATTATCGCTACCGTTGGCACGGCTGCGGAGATTCGTAAAGCCGGGATTGAGGTAACCACTGTGGAGAAACTGCATACCGGCTCCGATGAGATTAGGGAAAAAATCCGCCAAGGCCAAGTGCAGTGTGTGTTGAATACGACCACTCATGGTCGGAAGACCGCCAGCGACGGTTTTGCCATTCGGCGGACTGCCGTGGAACAGGGGATTCCCTGCTTTACCAGTCTTGATACGGCTGAGGCCTGGCTGCAAGTGCTGGAGGTTACCACTCCGAGCTTATTGCCGCTCTAGAAAGTGAATTGAGGTGATTAAGGATGCTCAGTGCGGAAAAGGTGGTAGCAAACCAGATTGTTGTTCCGGGTTCAGGCATCTATAAGCTTGTGCTTGAAGGGGAAGTGGCGGCGACTGCCCGACCTGGGCAATTTGTCCACTTACAAGTCGGATTAGCGACGGATCCGCTTTTGCGCCGACCGGTGAGTATCGCCGGGATCGACCGGGAGCGGGGGATCGTAACTCTCTTCTACCGAGTAGCCGGTCGGGGAACAGCACTCTTGGCCGGGGTGGGGGAGCAGGAAACGCTCAGCGTCATTGGTCCCCTCGGGAACGGTTTTACCCTTCCACAGGCCGGAGAACTACTGCTGCTGGCTGGTGGGATTGGGATCTTTCCGCTTTTTTCCTTGATGGATGCGGTTGACCGGTCCAAGGTAAAGGTGAAAGTCCTTTGGGGTGCGGAAAACCGCCAATTGCTTGAAGCCGCCGGACGGCAAAGATTGGTCGATCTAGCACTAGATTATGAAGTCTCCACTATCGATGGGAGTATGGGCCAACCAGGTTTAATCACGAATCTCCTAGAGTCTTATCTCAGGAAGCGATCGCTGGAGAGCACGCAGCAGAGGATTAGCACGGTGGCGTGTGGTCCCCCTGTAATGCTGAAGGCGGTAACTGAGATTTGCCTACGGGAAGGGTTACCGGTCGAAGTATCTCTAGAAGAAAGAATGGCTTGTGGAGTCGGTGCTTGCCGGGGCTGTGTTTGCACTGTCCGGGCGGCTGGAGGTACACTGGAAAGAAGGCGGGTTTGCAAAGATGGTCCGGTCTTTAAAGGCAGGGAGGTGGTCTGGGATGCAGAAGGTTGACCTTTCGACCCAACTGGCGGGGCTGAAACTGAAGAATCCGGTCCTAACTTCCTCCGGAACCTATGGTTTCGGCGAAGAGTATGGGGCTTTTTATGATCCTGGTTTCCTCGGCGGGATTACAGTCAAGGGGATTACGCCCAAGGCCCGTTTGGGAAATCCGGTGCCTCGTCTGGCGGAGACCCCTTCCGGAATGCTTAATGCTGTGGGGCTAGAGAATCCCGGGTTGGAAGTTTTTTTAAACGCTTATCTCCCGCGGCTGGAAGCGCTGAAGACGGCGGTGATCGTCAATATCTCCGGTTTTTCCCTGGATGATTACGCACTGATGGCGGAAGCCATGCCGGAAGAGTCCTGTATCGCCGCTTTGGAAGTCAACATCTCCTGTCCCAATATCAAAGATGGCGGGATGGCATTTGGAACAGATCCCCGTAGCGCCGAGGAAGTCTTGCGGGTAACCCGGAAGCACACCAAACTTCCGCTCATTGCCAAGCTCTCTCCCAATGTCACCGATATTACCGCACTGGCCAAAGCGGTCGCAAATGGGGGAGCGGACATAATATCTTTGATTAATACCCTTTTAGGCATGCGGATTGACATTACCAGTCAGAAGCCGATCCTAGCCAATACCATGGGCGGGCTTTCCGGCCCAGCTGTCCTTCCGGTGGCTCTGCGGATGGTTTACCAGGTATATGCAGCGGTAAAACTACCCATTATCGGGATGGGGGGCATTAGTAGCTGGCAGGATGCGGTCGAGTTTATGCTGGCCGGTGCCTCAGCGGTTAGCGTCGGAACGGCGAATTTCGTCAATCCCTTGGCGCCGTTGGAAATCATCGAGGGACTGGAAGAGTATTGTCGGCAGCACGGATATGCTGCGGTCAGGGAAATTGTGGGCCTTGCTCATCGGTAGTCGCTCACGCTAGCTACCTCTAAAAATCACGAAGTGATTTAAATTCCTGATCGGAAATTTCGACCCACTTTTGTGTATATATCTCATTTATTTTTGGTTTTGTAATATCAGCCATATTAATTTTTATATATTAAATATTTTTAATTTTCTTCTTCAGTAGTTTCGTTCATTTCGTTGTCATCGTAAAGCAATTTATCTATATGTAGAACTAATTTTACTGTACTTCCGACTTTTCCTATACCAGAAATAAACCTACCTTGAGTACCTTTACTTGTAATTGGTGGATTCTCAATTTGATTTTCATTAATAGTTACTACTTCTTGCACTTCATCTACTATAAGACCAATATCAGAATTTCCATAAGTAATTACTATTATACAAGTACGTTCATCATATTCAATAGGAGATAAATTAAACCTAGTGCGAACTTCTACCACTGGAATGATTACTCCTCTAAGACTAATTATTCCTTTAATATAATTTTTAATATTAGGTACTTTTGTAATTTTTTGTATTCCAATTATTTCGATAATATGCTTAATTTCAATTGCATATTCTTCGTTAGCTATTTTGAAAGATAAATATCTGTCCTTTTGAGTATCTTCGGCAATATATTCCTCTTCCATTAATTCAATTTTTTCATCAGTTACTGACATATTTAATTACCTTTCTTTATTTTGTTTTCACCAAATTCTGCCATATTTATTAAACCTTCGATATCTAATATTAACCCAATACCGCCATCTCCAGTTACCATACAGCCTGTAATTCCAGATACCTTGCCAATATATGTAGAGAAGCCTTTTACAACCGCTTGTTGTTGTCCTACAATATCATCAGCAAATAAACATACTTTTTTATCTTTTGATTCTATAATTAGAAGTATTCCTTCAGTTAAATTAGTAAGTGCATCTTCAATATGGAATTCTTCATGAAGTCTAATCACAGGTAAGACTTCTTGCCTTACTTTAACAACTTCAAGACCGTCCATTGTCTTATTTATCATTTCGGCTTTAGGTCTAAATGATTCTCTTAAAGATAAAATAGGAAGAGCATATAGAGTATTACCAATTTTTATTACCATTGATTCAATTATTGCTAATGTAAGTGGAATTCTAAGAGTAACTTTTGTTCCTTTATTTAATTCAGAAGCAACATCAATACTACCTCTTAATTTTTCTAAGTTTTTCCTAACGACATCCATTCCTACACCACGCCCAGAAATATCAGTTACTTCTTTAGCAGTAGAGAATCCAGGCTCGAAAATAAGAGCATTTATTTCTTTATCTGTCATTAATTCAGGGTCTTTCTTCAAGATCCCCTTTTCTATTGCTTTCTTTAAAACCAGTTCTCTATTAATACCTGCTCCATCATCTTCCACGCTAATTAAAATTTCGTTTCCTTCATACCTTGCACCGAGTATAACATTTCCTATCTCTGATTTATTTTTTCTTACTCTTTCTTCTGGAGTTTCGATTCCATGGTCAACTGAGTTTCTTAAAATATGCATTAATGGATCAGAAATTTCATCGATTACATTTTTATCCATTTCAGTTTGCTGACCAAACACTGTTAGCTCAATTTTTTTATTCATTTTAATAGAGACATCGCGTACTAAACGTTTCATCTTATTAAAAGTCCCTTCTAACGGCATCATTCTAATAGACATTGAAACTTCTTGCAATTCTCTACTTATTTTATTAAGCATACTTGCAGATTTGCTGAAATTTGGTAATTCAAGCCCTACTAAGTCTGGGCTATGAGACACGACAGATTCAATTGTAATTAATTCACCGACTAAAGCAAATAATTTATCAATTTTTGCAGTATCGACTCTAATATCTTTTTTCTGTTGGAACGTCATTCCGTGATTTGCAGGAGCTACGTTTGCTTTTGGTTTTGGTGCTTGAGCGACTGCTGCTTGTTTTTCTGGTTTTGGAGCTTCAACAGGTTGAACATTTTTAGTCTCAGGCTTTTGAGTAACTTGAGCTTGTTCAATTGGGGCAGGAGTTTGTATTGGTTGAGTATTTTGCTTTTCATTGTCTTTTTTAGCAATATCTTCAGCTGGAGTGGAATTATTCGAAGATTTATCGAATGTATCTAATCTTTTTCTAATTGTCTCAGTATTACTTAGCAGAATAGTAACTATGTTAGCATCTATATCTAAGGCATTTGTCCTTACGCTATCTAAAATAGTTTCCATTTCCATACCAATTTCTTCTATTTCACTAAATCCCATAAAGCCAGAATTGCCCTTAATACTATGGACAGCTCCAAATGTTTCAGCAATCAATGTACTATTTTTAGGATCTTTTTCTAAATCAACTAAATTTTTATCAACAGTTTCTAATAGATCTCTAGTACCTGTTAAATATTGATCAAGCATTTCATTAGAAATTAAGTTACCTACATCAAGATCCGCATTATCCGAAGGACTTGAGCTTGAAGGCGATTCAATTGCTGGTTCTGGAGTTTTAATAGGATCCGGTTTTTGCTCAATTATTGGCTCTGGTTTTTCTACTACAACAGGTTCTTGAGTATTATTTGCAGATGCTTGTACAGTTTCTTGATCTAAATATTGATTAATATCTTGGTTTGGATTTATTACCTTTTCGATAGAATCTTTTATAATAAGAATCATATCTTCTGCTTCTTCAGCGCCACTTAAATCTGTATGCTCAGTATTTACTCTTTGAAGCAAGTCTCTTAAAAAATCAAATGTTTGATAAATTACTGTAATAGTATCTTCAGTTTGAGGAATATTTTGCTTCCGAATATAATCAAGTAAAGTCTCAGCTTCATGAGTTACTTTGTTAATAATTTTCATCTCAAAGAAACCAGATAATCCTTTTAACGTATGAAACACTCTAAATATAGCATTCACATGGTCAGAATTATCATTTTCACGAAGGAACTCTACTTTTGGTTCATTTGTATCTAAAGAATCAAATGCTTCAGACACAAAACTCCCAAGCATTTCTTGAGTTTCGCTATCTACAGGAATATTACTTTCACTTGACATTTTTTTTCTTACTATTTTATATTGTTAAAAAATTCATCTACGAAAATTTATTAAAAATTTGAACTAATTAAATATCATATCCTTTTTATCGACGGTTATTTATTCTTTTTTACAATTAATTCAACTTTTTTAATAAAAAGATTATCGGTTAAAAATATATTTTCTTAATTTTTTTATTCTACTTATTTGGAATTTTTCTTTTTTAGAATTAATTTAGAATTTCAAAAATGTAAAATATTGTAAAATAAAATAAGAAAAGTTATGAATACTAATGAAAACAGCCCATATATTAAAGCATTAAGAGATTATATGGGATTAGAAAAAAAAGAATCCATTTTAGTTGTAGCAGACGAAGCTAAAAGAGAAATTGGATTAGAATTATTTGAAGCAGGGAAAACTCTTTGCTCAAATGCACTTTATATAGAAATGAAATCTCGAGATGTAAATGGTGAAGAACCTCCTAAACAAATCGCTGAATTAATGAAACAAGTTGATGTCGTTATCTGCCCAACCTCAAAATCTCTCACACATACTAAAGCAAGAATAAATGCATGTCAATTAGGAGTAAGAGTCGGTACTATGCCAGGCATTACAAAAGAAATTTTAGAAAGATGCTTATCTGCTGACTTTAATCAAATTGTAGCTGTTTCAAATAAAGTGCAAGAACTTTTAGACAATGCTAAAACTATTCGTGTGATTTCGCAGCTTGGTACTGATTTGACTATGAATAAAGAAGGAAGAAAAGCTATATCAAGTACAGGTGTAATTCGTGAAAAAGGTGCTGGTGGAAATTTACCTTCAGGAGAAGTCTATCTAGCTCCAGTCGAAGGGAAATCAAATGGCAAGCTCGTGGTAGATGGCTCTATTGCAGGAATTGGGAAAGTAAATGAAATAGTAACTATTGAAATAAAAGATGGCTATGCTACCTCTATTACTGGTGGAAATGAAGCTCAGCAATTAGATGATACTTTAAGAAAAGTTGGCAAAGAAGCTTATTCTGTAGCAGAATTTGGTTTCGGTACGAATTATAAAGCTGAAATATGCGGTTTAATTTTAGAAGATGAAAAAGTACTTGGTACAATTCATATTGCTTTCGGTAACAATAAATCATTCGGTGGCAACGTTGACGTTCCAGTTCACATTGATGCAATTGTTAAAAATCCAACAGTATATTTCGATGATATATTGATTATGGAAAATGGCAAATTATCCGTAATTGCATAAAGAACAAATAATTATAATATCATAAAAATATATAGAACAAATACAACAATGCGTAAAACTAAAGTAATCATCAGTAAAAAAGACTTAATTAATAACTATAATTTTATAAAATCACAAACTAAAGTCAATAAACACATAGCAATAGTTAAAGCAAATGCTTATGGCCACGGTGCGATAGAAATAGCAAAATTATTATCCCAGCAAGGTATTTATGCTTTCGGTGTGGCTTATACTGAAGAGGCAGTATTGTTAAGAAAAGCAGGTATCAAAGAGCCAATTATTATTTTAGTGCAGCAAGCAGAAGAAGATATTCCTGATATTGTAGAATATGATTTACAGCCGGCAGTGTCAACTGTAAAATTTTTGCAAACACTTAATCAAGTAGCAAAATCTAATAATAAAATTATTAAAGTTCATTTATTTATTGACTCCGGTATGAGCAGAGATGGAATTGCAAGCGAAGATGCTTTAGATTTCGTTAATCAAACACTACCGCTTACAAATATTTATTATGAAGGAATATGCGCTCATTTTGCTTCTGCATCTTTAGATCCAATTTTTACTCGCTACCAGCTTGAATCATTTAATAAAGCTATTTTTTCACTTAAAGAGAATGGAATTAATTTTAATACTATTCATACTGCCTCGACAGCAAGTATAATTAATTATCCTGAGACTCATTTTAATACAGTTCGATTTGGTATTTCTCTTTATGGTTATCCTCCTGATATCCAAATTGGATATAAATTCAAATTAACCCCTATACTTACGCTAAAATCGAATATTTCTTTAATTAGAAAAATTAAAAAAGGTGATTCGGTAAGCTATAGTAGGAAATTTATTGCTGATAGAGATACTAATATAGCTACTGTGCCAATAGGATATGGAGATGGATATTCTCGCCTACTTACTGGGAAAGCTCATTGCATAATTAAAGACAAACTATATTCAATCGTAGGGGCAATTTGTATGGACGAATTAATGGTTAATTTAGGCGACGATAATTTAGAAATTGGTGAAGAAGTAATTTTTATTGGCAAATCAGAAAACCATTCGATTTCAGCTGATGATCTCGCAGAATCAATAGGAACAATTTCTTATGAAATTACAACATTAATAGCTCCAAGAGTACCTAGAATTTATGTAGATTAGTAAAAAAATATAATAATTAAATGATAAAAATAAATAATTTATATAAAGCTTTCGGTAGCAAAATTGTTTTAGATGGAATATCTACAGAATTAAGAAATGGTATTACTCATTGTATTATAGGTAAATCTGGCTCTGGCAAGAGCGTTCTATTAAAATTAATAGTTGGGCTATTGCCAGCAGACAGAGGAACTATAGAAATTGATGGAAATGAAATTAATTCTTTAAATGAAAAAAAATTATATCAAGTGAGAAGAAAAATTGGGTATGTCTTCCAAGGTGCAGCATTATTTGATTCGATGAATGTATATGAAAACGTTGTAATTGGTGAATTTGAAAATGGTAATAGAGACGATAATTATTTGCTCGATCAAGCTCAGAAAACTCTTTCAGCCGTAGGGCTATTACCAAATTATTCTGAGAAAGAGACTCTACATTATCAAAAAGAATGGAATATCTTGAAAAATATCAAGCCATCAGACCTCTCCGGTGGAATGAAAAAACGTGTCGGAGTAGCAAGAGCATTAGTAGGACAACCTAAGTATATTTTTTATGATGAGCCAACTACAGGATTAGACCCAATTACAAGCGAACAAATTGATAATTTAATTGATGAATTAGAAGTAAAAATGAAATTTACTTCCGTAATAATTACTCATGATATGTTTTCTGTAAGTAAAATCGCAGAGCATATAGTTATGCTTGATTCCGGAAAAATATTATTTGATGGAAATCGAGAAGAACTATTTAAATCTCAAATTGCGGAAGTACAAAATTTCTTAAAGCGTTATCATACGGACATATAATAAATTCTTATTTAATTATATAAACAATTAAAATTTTGATTCTAATGCAATTTTTAAATAATGTTCGTAATTATTTTTTATTAAGTTATATCCACTACCCAGCTCCTCTACTCCATTTTTCTTATTAATCCAATACTGAGCTGATATTTTAATAAAATTTGTTATTGCATATTTACCTTCGGCTTTCCCGAATATTCCTTTTTGATATAGTGCTTTTATATTACCATTATAACCATAAAATGAGTTATAATAATATAGACTTGAATTAAAATCATCGGAATTATAATAAATTCCAGCTATTTTAAAATTCAAATCATCATTAATATTATATAAATAATTAATACCGAATAATCCACCAATGCTATTTTGTTGAACGAGATTTTCAAGACTATAGCAAATTTCTAAAAATACCCCAGTTAAAGATTTTGGAGTTATATTCCAATTAAAGACTGCTTTACTTTTTATTTTTTGTTCCTTTTCTAAAGTCTTTTGATTGTTATTTATTGAATATTGAATATCTTTATTACTATAATTTAAAAGAACTTTGAGAGACTGATAGTTTTTAATTTTAAAATCATTCCTTACTTCGAAATCAATTCCTTTTGCAGGCATAAGGTTAAAATAAGTTCTTTCCAAAGTTTCAAAATAATCTACTGCAAATGAAATTTTATAATTATGAGAATATTGATGCGAATACCCCATTAATAAACCTGTTTCATTTCTCAAATTACTATTCTCATAATAATTTAATCCAAAAGGAGAATGAAATTTTGGTGAGTAATATCGATAACCAATTTTGCCCTTTCCACGGCTTAGTTCAATAATAATATTAGATTGCAAAGCAATATTAGAATTATATAAAGCAATTTCATTTACAAATTTAATATCTTTATAATTGTAGCTTAATCCTAAAGAATGTAAGAATAATCCTTCTTTAGAGGGAAGCATAATTCTGTCATTTTGAAAATCATTATTATATTGAAGGAAAATAGTATTGTATTCTGCTGAAAATACATCATTATATAGATTTAATACAAATCCAATAGATTTTTCATCAATATTATTTTTTTTATTGATTTCCGTATCTGTTCTAAACAAATTATTTGCAACAATTGAAGTAATGTTATTATTCGCATCTATGCTTGCACTTCTATTTTGATATGATAAAAATGCAGAAATTCCTAAGTTTAATCTATCGGTAATTTGATCATTATAGCTATATCCAATACCTCTAAAAGTTTTAATATTATATGAGCTCAAATCTGGACTGATTTGATTCTTAATTTCATCATTCATTGAAATAATAGAATAATATTTTGACATTGCCATTGAAGAACCAAATATTAATCCCAGACCTGAATTTACTTTAAAATTTCCTAAAATAAAATAATGCTTTTCTAATGACTTTTCTGCAAAATAAGAGTAAAAATCTGTAATGCTTTTTTCTCCAATATCTTTATCAAGGTTTGCTCCTATTCTATAATCATTAATATTAAGCAATATTTTACTTGATGTAGCAAAATTTCTTCCTTGATATTTGTTTTCGAGTATTCCTCTATTTTTTTGTAAAGGAAATTCAGTCAAATTTCTAAAATAAAGACTATTTTGTGATTTTTTTTTGATTTTTTGTTTTTTCTTTAAGATTACATCGTCTTCCTCATTTTCATTATAATATGTACAATTATTCAAAACATAGCATACTATAGGTTCAAGTTGTAAAGAATCACAAATATCTTTATTATCTCTATATTTTTCTGTAAAAGTTAATACTTTTCTTGAAATTTGTTTAGTAAAAAATGGCAATTTAGATAATTTAGTAATTTTGGTATCTGCTAAATTTACTTTATTTGATTTATAATATTCAATTTCATTCAATAGATTTGTAATATCGTTTTCGTTTAAATCCATATTAACTAATATTTCATCTATATTGATTTCATAATCTCTACTTAGAAGATTAGTTGAAGAATAAAATAAAATCAAAACAAAGATTATCGGTTTTAAGTCGAATCTCATATCCTCACACCAACTTTTAATACAATAAAATATGGTAAAAATTCACTTTTATCTAAATTTACAGCAAAATTGAAATATTGATTGAAGTCGATAAGCACTCCAGCATTTAGTCTATTCGGATTAATATAATAAGCCAAATATAATTGAATTATATTTCCTAATTTAATTTTGTTTGATACTCCAAATATGTTTTTAAACTTGTAATCATAATTATAAATAAATTCAAGTATATAATCATCAGAAAATTCATACCCAGCAATAGTATTAAATAATCTCAAGTTCATTTTATGCTCTTCATTCCAATTGCTAAGAAGTACGGAAGCACTAATATTTATTTTATTAATCTCATAAGAATTTGTTAAAATTAAATTTGAATAACTATTTTGATCTAAATCACTTAAAATATTTTTATTGTGATTATAAAATAATCCTAAATTATAATGTGATGTTATCCTTGAGATTACTCCTAATCCTATTGAATAATTCTTATAAATATTGCTAAAATCTCCATTTATATCGAATGCAAAATTTAATTGCTTAAATAATAATGGGCTTCTTAAATTAATACCTCCACTATATAAATCAGTATTTTCAAATTTTCTTATACTATTTGTCTGAAACAAAATTTTGTATTCTGAATCTGTGTTTAGATTTGTATTTAATCCATTATATTCAAATAAATTAGATTTAAACGAAAAAAAATTATCATTAAGATTATTTAATGAGTAACTTTTATTTGTCAAAATTGTATTTACAATAAATAGTGTAATGAAAAAATAAAACTTAAAGGTTTTCATTAAATTTAAAATAAATGATTTTTAATAAGTTACAATAATAACTCATTTTTTTAAAATATTTATTGGAATATTTAAAAAAATGTATTAATTTTAAGATACTTTTTTTGTTATTACATATTTTGTTATATAAATATAGTAATATAAAAAACAATATATATTATAATAAGCTATGAAAGTTACTTTAGTAAATATAATAATAATATTAATATTGACAGCTTTTAATTTGAATAATAGCTATTCACAAGAAATAAAAGTAAATATCAATGTCAATATGGAGCAAGTTAGCTTTGAAAATAGAGCATCGCTTAATAATTTCAAATCTGATTTAGAGCGGTATATTAATTCTCAGAGGTTTTTAGATAAAGAATGGGAAGGTGACCCTATCCCAGTAGAAATGAATATTATTTTATCTTCTGACGGTAAAAATCGCTTTTCTGCTAAGATGTTAATGGCTTCTAAAAGATTATTAGATGGTCCGGAGGATGTTCTAGGATTTTCTACTACAATCTCTTTTTACGAAAAAGAATGGAAATTTGTATATAATAATGGTGCGAATTTATCACTTGATCAGATGCGTTATGATGAATTTTCTACTTTAATAAATTACTATATGTATTTAATTATTGGCTTTGATTTAGATACATATCAATCAAACGGTGGAAATAAAGCATTTGAAAAAGCAAGAAATTTAGCACTTGTTGCAGCTAATGCAGGAGACCCCGGATTTGACAATAAAAAAGATGCTTCGATTTTTAATAAATATAATTATGTAAATGAAATTTTAGATATCAGAATCAGCGAAATTAGAAGATTAATTTTTGCATATTATATTAATGGCTTAGATAAAATTGCTTTTAATAAAGATTCAGCTCTTGATGAAATTGCTAACATAATTAATGATATGGCAAATTATAAAAAAAATAAATTAATGAATCAAAATCATTTATTTACAGAGTTTTTTAATACTAAATTTGAGGAAATTGCTTCATTATTTAATAATTATAAAAATCCTGACTTTTTTAATAATTTAAAATATTTAGATCCAGCAAATTCTGCATCTTATTCTAAATCAGAAGCAGGTACATACCTTAAATAAGAATATTTTTTTAACTTAATGAATTTAATATTAATTTTTATACATATAACGAGGTTTTAAAGATGAAAAAATTACCTATTATAGCAAGTTTAATTATACTAAGTAGCTTGCTTTTCTCAATGACTAACCTTCATAGCCAAGACTATCCGCGTATGAAATTAGTCGAAGCTCTCACAAGCTCGGATTGCGGTCCTTGTGCTCAATTTTGGCCTCAAATAGATCCAATATTTGCAGGATTTGATTCGATATTTATTCCAATTAAATATCATATTAATATCGGTAACCAAGACCCAATGTGCAACCTAAATCCTACCATGAGCCATGGCAGAGGAAATTATTATTATGGGCAATCGCTTTCAGCTCCTTCCATGATCATAAATGGTACCCCAATTAATCTTAATCAAATTGATAATGATTTCGTAAACAATATGATAGTGCAAGGAAGATCACCATATTTGGTTACTGTCACTCAAACTAATAATGCAAATAATATTTCAGCTAATATAAAAGTAAAAGCAAATACAGCTTTAACTAATAAAGTATTAAGAATAGCATTATTAGAATGGGATATTAATTTCCGTGGTAATAATGGAGAATCAATTCATAAATGGGTTGCTAGGGATTTTACTCCAAGTATTGAAGGTCAATATATAAATGTTGCCGCAAATTCTGAAGAATCATTTAGCATTACTTTTCCATATAAAGATGAATATGTAAAAGGTCAATTATATGTAGTTGCATTCATTCAAGATGATGAAACTAAAGAGATTCTTCAAGCAGGCTCAAGTTTAAATGACATTTCTTCTAAAGCATTTTATACATCAGTTGATAACAATAATCATATGTTAATTGATAGAAACACTACGATTAATAAGGTATTAACTTTACATAATGAAAGTACAAAAGAATATACTTATCAATTTGGATTTAATATAGCTAATACTTTTTTTAGATCAAATGATGGACTTACAATTTCAATTGATAAACCTGAAGTAACCTTAGCTCCAGGACAAACTGAAGATATTACTTTTACAATTCAAGTAAATGACCAAGCGCATTATGCTCATTTTGCATTAGTACCAATCGTTAAAGACAATTCTGCAATTAGTCAAAATAAAACTTTTATTTTTAGCATTCTCACAAAAGATGCAAAACATGCAATTGTTTACTCTCGTGGTAAAATATTAGAGACTCTTCATACTTCAAGTGATGTCGTATTTAATTTCTTATCTACATATAAAGATGCTAAAAAAGATTTAGTTGGGATGCCATTAATAGATGCAGATCTATTTAAACACTATGATCTTAGTAAAATGTCTGATATAAAAAGTGCAGCATTTTTATTTGATTATTGGACAGGTGAAAATTTAACAACTTCTACTGTAATTTCTCAACAAATGAAGAATTTACTAGCCGGCAACAAGAGAGTATTATTAGGCGATGAATATTATTTGTCAACTGGTTTTGTACCGGATCAACCATTCCAACAAGGACTTAAAACATTCTTGACTAATGATCTTAAGATAAAAGATATGAAATATTATGAAAGAGTAACTCTTAATTCTCAAGGAAGTATAACCGGATTTTTACCATTCAAAGTAAAAGGTAATTCAGATGATTTAATCGGTAAATATATTGGAGAATTTGAAGGAAACACTGATTTCCAAAATTATCATTCAACTATAAGTGAGAATTTCTCTTTAAATACTACTATCGATGATTATACTAAACCAATAATGTTTTACGAAGATGGTAAAATAGCTGGTATTAGAAAAGAATTCTCTAAAGGCAAAATTGTCGTTTTAGGATTTGGAATTAATTCATTCTCTGATGATAATGCACGATCAACTATGCTAACTAGTATCTATGATTGGCTATTAGATGACTTGTCTGATGAAGCTAAACTTACTGTACATTTAGATAGCAAAAATATGATCTCATTCCCTAATACTAAAGTTGGTGAATCTGCTAATGCTTCTGTTACTATAAGTAATACTGGAAGAAAAGCACTTACAATCACAACAATTGATGTTGATGATAAAGAAAATTTCAGCATAATTGCACCAGCTTTACCATTAATACTTCAAACTGGAGAATCTATTGATTTACCTATTACATTCTCTCCAAAACAAAGTATGGATTATTATGCATCTATAGAGCTCGAATCTAATTCTTATATGGAATCTTATAAATATGTTTCTTTACAAGGAAAAGGACTTGGAGACATAGTGGAACCAAACATTAGCATTTCAACTACTACACTTGATTTTGGGCAAATTGAACCAAAAACAACTAAGACAATGACTTTCAAGATTAAGAATACAGGTAATAAAACATTAATTGTAAACAATTTGCTAATTAAAAATGATAATACCGGTTCATTCGAAGTAACCGAAATGAATCTTTTACCTCTATACGTTCAAGCTTCTGATGAAGAAACAATTAATGTAATTTATTCTCCAGTAGAAGAAGGTACTCATGCAGCTTTACTTGAAGTTTACTCTGATGATCCTGATCATGGAAAAATAGATATAAATATGACTGGTATTGCCAAAACAATATCTTCTGTAAATGATCCTGTATCATCTCTAGATGGTAATTTCTCAATGAAAACATTGCCAAATCCAATGTCAAATGAAGGATTTTTACATATATCTGCACTTAAAAAATCTATTGATCTCAATGTTCAAATTGTAGATGCTACTGGTAAATTAATTCAAAATGTATTTTCAAATAGTAACTTCATTGGTTCAAATAAAATTGGATTAAATATCAATGAATTATCAAATGGATATTACATAATATCAGCAAATGTCGATGGCAAAGTTTATTCAATGCCTTTAATAATTAAAAAATAATATGTAATTAAAATAATTTGCTAATTAAACCGATTACAGCTAATGTAATCGGTTTTTTTTATTTTTAAAATTCTATGAAAAAAGTTATAGTTTTATTTTTAGCAATTGTATGTGCTTATTTTGTCCTTAGAATATTTCTATTCCTACTTGGGATAGGGTTATCTATAATTTGGAACTTATTTTTAATTGTTCTATTTGCAATTATTGCTATTCCAATCTATAATTATTTGAAAAACAAATTATAATTAATATAACAAATATGAAAAAATATCTTCTACTATTCGCTTTTATATTATTTTTGTGTATATTTAATAATATTGAATTAAAAGCAAAAGCTGACTCTACTACAATTAATATTGTAAGGATGTTTAGCAAAGACATTTTCGAGACAAATGGTACACCTTACTTAAAACCTATGGTGCAAAGTATGAATGCTACTTCTAACTCCAGATTTTTTAATTCAGCCTATGTACCTAAAAAAGTAAAGAAACCTTATTTTAAAGTTAGCTTGAATGGTATGATTGGTTTTGTACCTCAAAGTTATAAAACTTACTCCCCTTCATTACCATTAGAACCATTTGATTTTAATAAATTAGGTCAATTTATAGAGCCAACTTTAGAAAATCCTTTTCATATTAAAGATACCGCTGGCTTAGCATATTATGCCTTTAAAACGGTAATTGATAATGCAGTAAAAAAAGGATATGTTTCGCTTCCTAAGTCTTCGACAACAATACTTGGTAATCAAAATACTTCAATTTATTTACCACACGATGCTTTAATTAAATCACTTAATGAAAATCAAGCTTTTCAACTACTCCCACCTAACCTTCAGGATACTTTACAAAAATATATTAATCAATTTCCTGAAAATTTTGATTTGCCTACTGGATTAAATATGAATACTTTCTTTGTGGGGATTCCACAGGTAGAAATTGGATCATTATATGGTACTGAAGCTTTGATAAGGTTCATTCCGCCTATAAATATGGGTGAAAATATTGGTGATTTCGCCTTTTGGGGTTTAGGACTAAAGCATAGTATCTCTCAATATTTCACAAAATATAAAAGATATGCTGAATTGTCAATTGATGAATATGATAGCTTACGCTCTCTTGAAGAGACTCCATTAGATCTTGCAGTTCAAATTGTGTATCAAGGCACTTATATGAAAAATAAAATAGGCGTTACTAATGCAGAACTTGAAGCAAATGCTAATATGTTTAATTTCAATTTACAATTATCAAAAAAGTTTAATAAGTTTTTTGAAATTTATGGGGGATATTCATTAGAATCAATTCACATCAATGCAGATTATAAATATGTGATCCCATGGGATTTACAAATTAAATTGGGCTTGGTTACTGAAAAACTTGACGATAAAGGCAATGTAGTTATCGATCCGGCCACTAATTGGCCAATTTATGAGACACGTCCTCCAGATTATCCCGGAGATTTATATCCTCAGACATCAATTGTAAAATTAAATGACTTAAATCATAAAATAATTCTCGGTGCTAATTTTATTATTAATAAATTTAATATTTACTTAGATTTTAATTATAGTAAATTTAGTATTTTTACTGGTGGTGTATCATATAGGTTTTAATTAAATTAATATATAAATAGTAAATAAAATGACAAAAATTATTGACGGAAAAATTGTATCAGCTCAAATAAAAGAAGAAATTAAAGCTAATACTCAATTATTAAAACAAAAAAGTGGAATTATTCCCGGATTAGCTCTTCTGATTGTTGGAGAAGATCCAGCATCTCAAGTGTATGTGCGAAATAAAGAAAAGACTTGTCTCGAATTAGGGTTCAATTCTATATTAAAGCAATTACCAATTGATGCAACTGAAAAGGAATGTTTAGATATTATTCATTCATGGAATAATGACGAAAATATTCATGGCATTCTTGTACAATTACCACTCCCTAAGCAAATTAATGAACAAAATATAATTAAATCAATTTCATTACAAAAAGATGTCGATGGTTTCTTGCCAGAAAATTTAGGAAGATTAGTTATTGGATTGCCTTGCTATGTGCCTTGCACGCCGAATGGTATTATAGAATTAATCAAAAGATATAATATTGAGACTAAAGGAAAACACGTAGTTGTGGTAGGAAGAAGCAATATTGTAGGAAAACCAATTGCAAATTTACTATATCAAAAGAAAGAAAATGCAAACTCAATTGTTACAATATGCCATACCGCTGCCGATGATATTAGAGAATATACTAAACAAGCAGACATTTTAATTGCCGCTGTCGGTGTACCAGAATTAATTAAAGCTGATTACATAAAAGAAGGTGTAGTTATTATTGATGTAGGAGTAAATCGTGTATCCGACCCTTCATCACCAAAAGGTTCTAGGTTATGTGGAGATGTTGACTATAATTCAGTTTTTGATCATTGTTCAGCAATCACACCTGTGCCTGGTGGAGTAGGACCAATGACAATAGCAATGCTTATGCAAAATACTTATAAATCAGCAGCTGGGGAAATTAAATTCTAAAATGAAAATAGCACAAAACACATATTCTAAAATCTATGAAGATGAAGCAATTATTGTTATTAATAAACCGGCAGGTTTGCTAACAATTGGCGATAGATATGACAGAAATGCACCAAATTTAAGAGCTATTTTAGATGAAGAGTATCAGCATATTTATGTGATACATAGATTAGATAGAGATACAAGTGGAATAATGGTTTTTGCAAAAAATCCTGTTGCTCATAAGTTATTAAACGAGCAATTTGCTAACTTAGAAGTTGAAAAAAAATATCATGTCGTATGCAAGGGAGTAGTTTTTAAAGATAATGTTGAAATTAGTATCCCACTTATGCCAGACCCACGGAAACCTGGAAGGACTATTCCATCAGCTAGAGGAAAAGAATCACTCTCATTACTAAATGTTATTGAGAGATATAGACATTCGACTTTCGCTGAAATTGATTTAATTACTGGTAGACATCACCAAATTCGGGTTCATCTAGCTACAATTGGCCATCCACTTTTAGTTGACGATCTCTATGGTCAAGCAACAGAATTTAAATTATCTCAGATTAAAAAGCGCTTCAATTTAAAGAAAAATGAAGAAGAACGACCAATTATCTCTAGAATTACTATGCATGCCCATTCATTGCAATTTATTCATCCAATTTCTGGAGAGAAAATGAAATTCGAAGCTGAATATCCTAAAGATTTTAAAGCTTTAATTGAAGTATTAAATAAATATGGAATGAAAAGATAATTGCTAAAATCTTACTTTTAATAAAAACTAAAGCCCACCATATTTTGATGGGCTTATTTATTATTTCTTTTTATGACGATTCTTACGTAGTCTTTTCTTTCTTTTGTGAGTAGACATTTTATGGCGTTTTCTTTTCTTACCACAAGGCATATATCCTCCTTTATTTATATTGATTGTTTAGTAATTTATGTCTTCTGAAGAGTTAGGTTGCATAGTTTTTAATTTTTCATTTACTTTATGTAGAAATTCAGGTGATGGTTTAAATACCGGTACATATCTTTTATCTAAAGCCACTGGTTCTCCTGATTTCGGGTTTCTAGCCATTCTAGGTTTACGATTCTTATGTTTAAATACTCCGAATCCTCTTAATTCAATTCTTTTACCTACTGAAATAGCATTTACAATACTTGCAAATACCCCATCTACAACTGCTTTTGTCTCTAATTTTGTTAACCCAGTTGCTTTTGCTATTTCATCAACTATATCTGCTTTTGTCATTTTTATCCTAATTACTTTGAAATAAAATGTATAAAATAATAAGACAGCAAAAATACAAAATTTTATCTAAATTACAAAGAGGAAAATATAATTATTATTAATTAAGTTATATATATTATGTAGAATTATATAATTATTCTAATTAAATTTGATAAATTATAAAATCATATAAAATTGAGAATTATGCTTATAAATAAAAATAGACAGCTACTTTAAGTGAGCTGCCTATTATGTATTATTTAATTTACTAGTACAATATAATTCTTAAAAGAAATTTCAAATCATAAAATATAATTTCTATTTCCCTCTAAATTCAATTCCTTTTGTTATCCATTCAGGTACTGGTTTATGTTTTAAGTATGTATCGTAAAATTCTTTCATTTTTATTGCATAATCTAACCTATTAAAGTATTTTCTTGGGTGATGTGGTTCATTTCTATATTCTAACATAATTGCATTTTTCTGAGCTCTTCTTAAAGCTAAAAATAATTCAACACCCTGCGAAAACGGTACAGCATCATCTTCATTACCAAATTCTAAAAGAATAGGAGTATTAGCTCTATTTGCGTAAAAAACTGGTGAATTACGAATATATGCATCTAAGGAATCGAAGATTGATCCTCCTATTCTACTTTGTTGCCATTCATATTGGAATTGACGTGCTAATCCTGAACCGAACCTTATTCCGCTATAAGCACTAGTCATATTCCCTACTGCAGCTCCTGCGACTGCACATTTAAAGAAATCTGTTTGTGTAATAATATAAGCAGCCTGATAACCACTCCATGAATGCCCCCAAAGCCCAATAGCGTTAGTATCAGCGACACCTAATTCAGCTAATTTCCTACATGCTGGAATTAAGCAATCAATTGAAGATTGTCCCGGACTACCTACTTTGAATTTCACATCTGGGAAAAACAACACATATCCATCGCCAGCATATGTTGGACCCTGTGGTAAGTGATTATTCCACGGCATTGTGAATTTATAGGCATCATTACTCATAATTTCATAAAAGAAAATCACAACAGGATAACGTTTGTTTGCATCAAAATTATCAGGTAAAATATAATAACCTTGTAATGTATCTCCTACTGCCGATACATAATCCATAATACGCATTTTTCCAAAATTATATTCGCTTAATTGTGGATTAATATCTGTAATTCTTTTATTTAAATTAAAATTCGAATCGGCTAACCATAAATCTGGGAATATATCATACGATTCTTTGCTAAATAAATATGTATTAGCATTTTTAGCTTTTGCAATAAATTTCGTAAGGTTATTTTCCATATAAATTTTAGTTGCGCCGATTAAGCTCAAATCAAGAGTAGCTATTCCTTGATTTTTATTCCAAGTGTCAAATTGCGATAATAGCAATTTTTCATTTTTAGCAAAGCTCTTTTTTGTGTAATCAGTTTTTATTATTCTATAAGAATTTTTTGTTTTTCTTCCTACAGCATCTGTTATACAAAGTGGTGATTTTGGATTTTTTGTATAAAACATCCAAATATCATATTTGTCATAAATTAATACTGCTTCATCATTTTCAACCCAACCACCTATACCATAAGAATAAGGCAAATCCGGTGTATCATCATCTTCATCATAAAATGGAGTACTAATTTCAGAAGTTAAGTTTATATTTTCGTTTGTGAAATTATTATATAAATACCAATTTTTATTTTTATAATATACTATATAATTTCCTTTTGGCGATAAACTTCCCATCTCACTAATTTCTTCTGATACTAACTTTTTATCGCCATTTCTGAGATTTACATTATATAAATCAAATTCTCCCAATTGCCAAGTACTTCTAAATTGGTATTTATTGTCATCAGCACCTAATGCAAAATTCGGATTATCTGAATAATATACAGTATTTAATGTGTCGTCTGCTAATTGAAAGAAATTCATATTTTTTAAATCAAAATATGATGCAAAAGTGTTGTCTTTATTTTTGTTCCACCAAATTTTTTGATAAGGTTTTATTCGAGGGTCTTTTACATTCCATAAATCGCTTTGAGTCTGCGTAAGTATGCTATCGACATTGTAAAATGAAGAATCTGTATATTTGATTTTCTCGTATGATTCTGCAGTATCGGAGTAAAGCTTCATACCAAAGAATAATCTTTCTCCATCCTCGGTCCATTGCATATCATTTTTGTATGGTATTATTAATCCACTATCTAACTCATTATAAGTTATGATTGTGTCTAAAATATGTGCTGTAGGATAATATAAGCAAATATCATTAGAATCAGGTTTCCCATCAAATCTTTCATTACCAATTGAAAATGCAAGTATTCTCTTGACATTATTCCAAACAATATTTCCAATCATTTTACTCGCAGTACCAGATACTTTATGAGGTAGTGCAAATTGAGCTTCGAAATCAATTATATATAATCCATTATTTTTTAATTCACTATCTGCACGTACATAAGAAAAAAATCTAGAAGTACTATCAAATTCAAAAGCATTTACATCACTAATTTCAATTTCAGATTCATTTGGCAAATTCCTTAAAACAAGAGTTTTCCCTAATGGTCGAAATTTCTTTTTTGTATCAGGTTTTTCAGAGTTTCCTGCTATTTGATAGGCTAACCAATTACCATCATTGCTAAATTTATATGTACCTACTTCTTTTATATTAGTAATGTTACCATTAGCATTATTAACAATTGCTAAACCATTTTTGGGCATATCTTTATCAGCATTTTCTTTTTCTATTGCTTTTGGAAGTACCGTAAAGAATGTCCATTGTCCACTTTTATTAATTCTTGGGAATGATCCTAATGGAATTTTATATGTCGTATCTCTTTCTACTGAATAAAGATAGCCTTCATGATCACCTCTATCTGGATAAGTATAATAGGCTACATAATTACCATCTTCGCTAATAATTTGTCCTCTGATAGCCCTTATGCTCATTGCATCTTCCCAAGTCAAATACTTAGTTCCAGCTGTAGATATTGAAATATTACTTAAGAAAGATATTAGAATAAATAGAATTAAATATTTTATGTATTGATTCATAATATGAAATAAGATTTTGTTTGTAATTTATATGTTTTGATGTTATTTAGAATGTAAAAATACTTAAATTTTATGATATTTAAAACTAAAAATATAGTTATATATAATTTAATATAAAAAAAACCCGATGCTGAATAGCAACGGGTTTAACTTTTTTACCATGAAACTTTTTTATTTTACAATTTCTTCTAATTCTTCGTAATCTGAAGGAATTAAATGCAATATTTTTCCATTATTTTTAAGTCTGTAAAGAACTTTATCAAATTCCTCGATAGTGGCTTTTTCTTTGGTGCTTAAACCTAATAAACTTCGAATGTCGAAAAATGATCCTTCTGGATATTGATATATTAACAAATCTTTGTCATCAAGAGAGATTTTTGCTTGCTTTACCACTTCTTCTAATGTAGACCAAAGAGTACCAATTTCATCTACCAAATTATTCCTTTTTGCATCTGTTCCTACCCATACTCTACCTTGTGCTACATTGTGAATAGAATCATAGGAAATGTTTCTACCTTTGCTTACTCTTTCTACGAAATCTTTGTAAAGATCATTAATATTTTCGTCAAATTGTTTCCTTTCGTCATCATTAAGATTTCTCTTTGGTAATCCAATTCCAATAATTGGTAATGCCCAACTTGCACCTAAATCAGAATATTTCCCGCGTTTTAGTGTGGTTGTGTTAATCTTCAAATCATCACTCATACCTTTGTCATATATCCACGCAGAAATTACACCAATGGAACCAGTTAGAGTGAATGGTGAGGAGTAAATCTTATTCGCATCCATTGATAACCAATATCCCCCAGATGCAGCATAAGAGCCTTGTGATACAATAATTGGTTTTTTGTTTTTATATTTTCTCACTACTTCAGCGATATAATCAGATGCCATGGCATCTCCACCCGGAGAATCAACTCTTAAAATTATTCCTTTTATATTATCATTTTCTGCAAGTGATTTAAGCAATTTTGCATTTTTGCGAGCATTAATTCCACCCTCCATAGAGCAACTTCCTTGTAAGTAGAAAATTGCAATTGATTTATAATTTGCCCCCCATTTATCATCAAATGGTTCAATTTCTTTTTTGCTAAATAAGTTCTTTTCTTCTTTAATTTGGCTTGATTCAAAATAAGATAACAAATTATCTCTATCTTCCCAACGCCCAAGAGTATCAACTAATTTTTCTTTTAAAGCAGTCTTAGCAGAATAAAAGATCCTCGCATTAACAATTTCATCATATTTATCTCTCGATATATTTCTACCTTTAGTTATACCATCTTTCACTACATCATACCATTCATCGATTATTCTTTGCTTTTGTTCTCTATCTCCATCGCTCATTGTATCTTTAGCAAAAGTTTCGTATGCTGATTTATATTTAAATAATCTTAATTCTTCATATCCAATTCCTAATTTTTCTAAGAAGTTCTTATAGTAACTCATTGTCATAGAAATTCCGCGAATATCAACACTTCCCAATGGGTCTAAAACAATTTTATCTGCTACTGAAGCAAAATAATATGCTCCAAATCCAGCTCTTTCTAAATAAATAATAACTTTTTTTCCACTTGCTTTTAATTCTTCTAATTTCTCTCTTACTTCCCACATTTTTTCCATATCAAAACTCATTTTTCTTGCATCGAGCATTATTCCGACAACATCATCATCTTTTCTTGTTTCATCTAATTTACTAATTAGCTCAAAAAATGTAACAGAATTATCAAAGAAACTTCCTTTTATATAAGGATAAGAACCATTTAAAGCATATGTAACCCAACTTTTTCTTTTACATAAATTACTTAGAAAACTCCTGTCTGGTCCACCAAATTTGATATAACTAGTAGTATTTTGTACCTTGCTATCTTTATTCATTCCTGTTATATTACCTATTCCAAAATATCTTAAACTAAAATCCAGACTTACATTAAAACTTTTATTATCAAAATATCTACCAGTTAACCTAATTCCGTCAATAAATTCCCAATTTACGCCCGCACTCCAATTTCCATCTTGTATTTTCTTGTTGTGGTCCATTACATAATCAGCAAAAAATGTAACAAGATAATTCGGAATTGGTCTAATTGCAACATCGACAACTGTTTCTCCATCATTATTATCTAAAGCATAATTCTGAAAAAGTGTGAAAGAGAAAATATTACTTGGGCGAAGCATCATTCCCCAACCTAAAGTATTACTCCTTCTGAAATATCCTTTATCTCCTCCAGTAAAACCATAATTTATTCCTAATGCAAAACTTTTATCACCAAAGCCTAAAGAATAGCGATAATCAATTACACTATGACTATCTTGAATACTCCTTACCATACCAAATCCACTATATTCGCTTTGTGAAAATAATCCCCAATTTGAGAAATTCATATTTTTAAATCCGGGATTAGTGAAGGCGAACATTATTTCTGAAAATGTATTATTATATGACAATAATGCTGGATTATCAAATCCATATAAACCAGTTCTAAAAGCACCGGGCGAAGTATGCTGATACCTACTTAATTCTCTATAAGATAAAAAACTCTTTTGCTCTTGTGATAATAATATATCACTTAAAAATATGCTCTGAAGGCATATAATGGAAACGAAAGTTATCAATAATTTTTTTATTATTATTTTCATATTACTTTAATTTAATAAATTAAACATAAAATCGACAATCTATTGGGAATATAAATATATGAATATTTTTTTAAATTAATCCAATATATAAATTACAATTACATAAAATCTACTATAAATTTCGTATTTTAGTATCTCAAAAATTATTACATTTTGCAAATAATATCAATAAGTAAACTCCAAAATGTTAACAGTTTGATTTATTTAAAATATTAAATCGATGAAAAAAGAAATAATTATAAATTCTGCAATGAATGAGCTTAGAATAGCTATTACTGAAAATGGTAAATTAGCTGAATTGTTCATTGAATCTGCCGAAAACGAAAGATCAGTTGGAAATATCTATTTAGGAAAAGTAAATAATGTAAATCAAGGAATAAATGCTGCATTTATTAATATTGGAACTCATCAAGATGCTTTTTTGCATTTCTCAGACGTAGATGAGACACTAGAAAGTCTTTATACTGACGATGATGACGAATTAGAAACTGATGACGATGACGAAATATCTGGAATTCAAAATACTGAACCTCTTCAACTTAATGATAAAGAACAAAAAGATACAGCTCTCTTAAAAGTCAACCCAAATAAAGATGTAAAAAATCAGAAAACACCTGTATTTAAAACTAAAAGAGCCGGAAATATTGGTATAAATCTCGAACCAAATCAAAATATAATAGTCCAGATAGTTCGCGAAGCATATTCCACAAAAGGAGTAAGAGTAAGTACTAAAATAGGTATCCCCGGTAGATATGTAGTACTTTTACCTCTCGATAATGTGATTGGAATTTCAAAAAAAATCAATTTAAAAGCCGAGCGAAAAAGACTAAGAACTTTAGCTCGTACTTATTTACCAAAAGGGGTAGGTTGTATTATCCGTACAGCATCTGCAGGTAAGACTGAGGAAGAATTAATAAATGATTATAAAAATCTTATTAATAAATGGGAAGAGATTGAAAAAAAAGTAAAAAAAATGAAAAAACCCGGATTAATTCATCAAGATGAGGAATTAGCTAATACGGTAATTAGAGATTTATTTACTCAAGATGTCGAAAGAATTGCTGTAGATTCTAAAAAAATATATAAAGAAATCACTGGATATTTAAGAGAATCTGCACCAAAAATAATTGAAAAAGTTGAATTTTATAATGGCAATGCTCATATTTTTGAATATTTTGGAATAGAAAATGAAATAGCTCAAACTTACAAACGAAAAGTCTTACTAAATTCCGGTGGTTCAATTGTTATTGATCAAACAGAAGCTATGTTTATAATTGATATAAATTCCGGTCGCTCTATAAGCGAGCAACAAGAAGAAAATTCAATGAAAACTAACCTCGAAGCTCTTAAAGAAATAGCCAGACAAATACGATTGCGAGATATGAGCGGAATGATTTTAATTGATTTTATAGACTTAAAAAACGAAGCAAATCGAAAGAAATTACTAAACGAAATGAGAGAAGAATTAAAAAGAGATAGAGCTAAAACCGTTGTCTATCCGCTTACTCAGCTTTGTATCATGCAAATTACTCGCCAGAGAATTAATCAATATATAACTGAAAAGATCACTGAAACTTGCCCCACTTGCGATGGAAGAGGTCGAATTGCATCTAAAGCTGTAATTGTAAATTCAATGGAAAGATGGCTCAGAAGCTTTAGAGCGACATCTAATGAATTCAAACTTCAGCTAATAGTACATCCATCGATAGCTTCATACTTAACCGAAGGTTCATTATCTAAAATTTCTAGATTGATGATAAAATACTTCGTAAAAATCAAATTAACACAAAATGATTTAATTCCTATAGATGAATTTAAATTTATTTCTGATAGGACTGAAAAAGATATTACCAAAAATTACTTATATAAAATTTAATTATTGTACTTGCTCTCATTCTAAATGGAAATAAAATATAAAAAAATAAGCATACTAGGTTCAACTGGATCTATTGGAACTCAAGCTCTCGAAGTTCTAAATGAAATAGCTCACGATACAAAAATACATTATTTAAGCGCCCATAAAAATATTTCTACTTTAGAAAAGCAAGCAATTCAATTTCAACCTGAAGGAATTGTAATTACAGACAAAGATTCCTTTGATAAATTTAGGGATAATACTAAATTTAAAGGTAATATTCTATTTGGTACCGAAGCCTTAAACAATGTTGCTTCTGATAGTTCTAATGATCTCTTGATTTCAGCAATAGTTGGGTTTGCTGGTGTAATGCCAGCATATAATGCAATTCAAAATAACATTAATTTAGCTTTGGCAAATAAAGAAGCTCTAGTATCTGCTGGAGAAATCATTAGCAGAACTGCCAAATTAAATAAAAAAGAAATTATACCGATTGATAGCGAACATAGTGCTATTTTTCAATGTTTAGCTGGAGAAAGTAAAGAAAATATTGAAAAAATAATTTTAACAGCCTCTGGCGGTCCATTTAGAAAGCTGAAAAAAGAAGAATTTAAAGATATAACTTTATCGCAAGCATTAGCACATCCAAATTGGTCAATGGGTAAGAAAATTACTATTGATTCTGCTACTATGATGAATAAAGGTTTTGAAGTAATTGAAGCTCTATGGCTCTTTGATTTAAATCCTGATCAGATTGAAGTATTAATTCACCCTCAAAGTATTGTACATTCAATGGTACAATTCAAAGATACTTCTATTAAAGCTCAATTAGGCAGTCCTGATATGAAATTACCTATTGCTTATGCTCTTACTGCACCCGATAGGAAATTTTTAAATATCGATAGAATAGATTTGGCAAAAATTGGAAAGTTGACCTTTGAAACACCTGATTTAGAAAAATTTAAATGTCTATCTCTTGCATTTCAATCATTAAAGAAAAAAGGCAATTCTAATGCAATTTTAAATACTGCAAATGATATAGCAGTTAGCTTATTTTTAGAGAATAAAATTCATTTCACTCATATTCCTTTGATCATCGAAAACGCTCTAAATCAAATTAATTTCATTGCTCAACCGTCAATAGAGGATATTATTAGTACAATTGAAGAAACTAAAAAATATACTTTAAAAAACTATAAAGCAATAATTAATTAAAAAAATCAATTAATTATTATTATATTATTTACGAAACATAGGAAAAATATAAATGGCCTTTTTATCATCGTTATTTTATTTCATTATTGTAATTGGAATATTAGTTTTTATACACGAATTTGGACATTTCATTGCTGCAAGAATCTGTAAAATGAGAGTAGATATTTTTTCATTAGGGATGGGTAGCAGATTATTTGGTTGGAATAAAAAAACTAAATTCACTTGGGGAAAATTACCTGAAGATTTCGATGGTGAAGGCAATTGCGATTATAGAGTATGCTTGCTACCAATTGGCGGATATGTCAAAATCAATGGAATGATTGATGAATCAATGGATTCTAGTTTTATACAAAATGAACCGAAACCATACGAATTTAGAAGTAAAAATGCTTTCCAAAAAGCTTTTACTATAAGCGCCGGAGTAATAATGAATGTCATTTTAGCATTGGTTGTATTTACTCTATATGCTTACTTACAAGGTTCTTATCATAATCCAACTACAACAATTGGCTCAGTAAAACAAAATTCATTAGCCTCTAAAATCGGATTTTTAGAAAATGATAAAATTCTAAAAATAAATGATAATAACGTCTATACTTGGCAAGAAACAATCGAAAATTTGGCTATTAAAGATTTCGGAAAATCAAGAAATATTCAAATTAATAGAAATGGTCAAATTCTAAATTTACAAGCTGATGGCGATGCAATTGTGAAGTCAATTAGTTCTCCAGAAGGACTTGGCTTCTCCCCAAATAATGCTTTCGTAATTATTACTGCTGTAGAAACTCTTAAACCCGCAGGCAAAGCAGGAATAAAAGAAGGAGACACCGTGCTGCAAATTAATTCTGCAGTAATGAACGGAGTAAGTAAGTTTCAACAAATTATCAAAGCAAACAAATCACAACAACTACAACTCACATTAAAAAGGAAAGCTGACACTTTAAAATACGACATTATTCCTGATGCAAATGGAATGATTGGAGTAGGAATAGCTGAAGGTTATTATGGAAATTTAGTACATAAAACTTATACCTTAGGAGAATCTATAGTTATTGGATATGATGAATGTGTAAATTCAGTTAAAATGTTCTTTAACACTTTCGGTCAAATTTTCAAAGGTAATATTAGTATGAAGCAATCCTTAGGGGGACCTATAATGATTGCTCAATTCGCTTCGCAACAAGCAAATATGGGATTGCTAAATTTCCTACATTTCTTAGGTCTGCTTTCTATTTCATTAGCAATAATCAATATTTTGCCAATTCCTGCTTTAGATGGCGGTCATTTATTATTTATCATTATCGAGGCTATAATTAGGCGTGAAGTTCCGATTAAAGTAAAAATAATATTTCAGCAGTTTGGATTATGGTTGATAATTTTACTTACAATCTTTGTATTTTATAATGATATTGCGAGATTATTTGGATTTTAAATTATGGAAAATAAAATAATATTAATAAGTAATGACGATGGAATTCATTCAAGTGGATTGAAAGCCATTGTAAATGCAATTTCTGATTTAGCCCAAGTTTATATTGCTGCTCCTGATAGACAGCGAAGTGCTACTTCTCAGATGCTCACCGTTGATAAGCCATTGATGGCAATTTCTTATTTATATGAAGGAAATATTCCTGCTTGGTCAATTAATGGTTCTCCAGCAGATTGCGTTAAATTAGCTATTAATTCACTATTACCCCGTAAGCCTGATTTAATCATTAGCGGAATTAATTTAGGTGGAAATACATCAGTCAATACTTTATATTCTGGGACTGTTGGAGCGGCTTATGAAGGTGCTTTAGCTGGAATACCATCTATGGCATTATCATTAAACAACTTTAGCCATAAAGCAGATTGTACAGCATCAGCAAAAGTAGGAAGGATATTAACAGAAAAAATTCTCAAAATGGAAAATTTTCCAAAAAATTATATTTTAAACGTGAATATCCCCAAATCAAGTTTTGATGAATTAAAAGGTATGCTCATTACTGATATAAGCAATTCTAATTGGAATGACAAATATGATAAGCGAAATGACCCATTCGGCAGGGAATATTATTGGTTCGCAGGAGAATATAAAATTAATGATAAAAGATTAGAATCTGATGATGTAGCAATAGCACAGAATTATGTTTCAATTACTCCAATTAAATTTGAATTTACAAATCAAGAAATTATTAATACTTTTAAAGAAAAATTAGAATTATAATAATTTTGTATTATTTAATAAATTACAATTCATATCACTATAAATAATATAAGAAACGATATTTTTTGAATTAAAATATCTTTTCTTATGGTAATTTATTAAAAATAAAATGTCTAAATACAAATTCTGCTAACAATAAAAGAAATGCCATCATTATAAATGGATAAAATTTATCTTCTTTATGAGTAAATGATTTTTCTTTAATTTTGGTCTTTTCTAATTGGTCTATGCTCTTGTAAATTTCTTCTAAACCTTTATTATTAGTTGCTCTAAAGTATTGTCCACCAGTTTCTTTTGCTATCTCCCTCAATAGTTCTTCATCGATCTCTACATCTACATACATATATTGTTTGCCAAAAGGAGTATCAATTTTATATGGAGCTTTTCCTGTAGTCCCTACTCCAACAGTATAAACTCTAATCCCATATCCTTTAGCTAAATCTGTAGCAGTAAGTGGAGAAATTTTACCTGTATTATTCATTCCGTCGGTAAGCAAAATAATTACTTTACTTTTAGCATCGCTATCTTTTAACCTACTTATCGAGGTGGATAAGCCCATTCCAATAGCTGTGCCATCTTCGAGCATTTTAGTTTTTATATCTGAAAAGAAAGATTTTAAAATAGTGTGGTCAGAAGTTATCGGACACTGAGTAAAGCTCTCAGCAGAAAAAATTACAAGTCCTATTCTATCATTAATTCTATAATCAATAAATTCTTTTGCTTTTTCTTTCGCTGCTTCTAACCTATTTGGTTTAAAGTCCTCCGCTTCCATTGAAGACGACACATCAAGAGCTATTACAATATCAATACCTTCTGTATTAACATCTTTAGTGGAATTAATTAATTGTGGTCTAGCTAAGGCAATAATGATAAATGATAAGACAACATACCTAATTAAATTTGGTAAAAAGGAAAATCGTTGTCTTAATGTTTTAATCTTTTTAATATTTTCGGGTATTTCCGAAGTTTCAATGCTAGATTTTTTTCTTTTTCGTAATAAAGAAATAATTAGCAACAATGGAATTATTAAAAATAACCAAAAATATGTTGGATTAGCAAATGTGATATTACTAAAATCAAACATCGAATATAAACGAATAAATAAATGATAGATAAAACAATTTTAAAATTTATGATTACTAAAATAATGATAAAATTAATCTTCATGGCAATATTTTATAAAAATTAGTTTTCAAATACACAAATTTTCAATGTTTAATAAAATTTATCAACAATTTTAATGATTTTTATCCACATTTAATAATTATTATTTGTTAGTTTATTAATTTTGCGAATGTAATTATTTATAGGAATAATTAACATACAAACAGCATAAAGTTAATTTTAATTAATAGCAATGAATATCACAATTATCGGTGCTGCTAAAAGCGGGGTAGCAGTTGCTAAATTAGCATCTCGAAAAGGATATAAAGTATTTTTATCTGAAAGTAAAAGTTCTGACAATTTTCCTAATGAAATTAATCTATTTAATGACTTAGGTATTAATTATGAATTTGGTGGGAATTCAGATAAATGCCTCGAAAAATGTGACTTAATAGTTACTTCTCCCGGGGTTCCTTCGGATATTGAAGTTTTCAAAAAAGCGGATAAATTAGGAATAAAAATTATCAGTGAATTGGAGTTCGGAAGATCATTTATTCCAAATAATAAACTCATTGCTATTACAGGGACTAACGGAAAAACAACGACTACTACTCTTATTAATTATATCTTCAATAAATCAGGGAAACCCTCAAGATTAGCAGGAAATATTGGATTTCCAATTTCTGATTTAGTAGACGATATTGCTGAAGATGAAGTAGTTGTTGCAGAATTAAGTAGCTTTCAATTGGATAGAATTGACAAATTCCGTCCGGATGTTGCAATTATTTTAAATGTTACTCCTGACCATTTATATTATCATAAGACTTTTGAAAATTACAGAAAAGCAAAATTTGCTATTTCTAAAAATCAGAATGAAAACGATATTTTAATATTAAATGCCGACGATGGGGATTGTTCGGTGAATTTTGCTAACACACTGGGGAAAATCTATCAATTTTCGATTAATCCATTAAAAAATGGTATATATCAAAAAGATGGAAAAATGTGTGTAAAGCTTCCAAATATGCAGAAAGAGGAAGAAATAATGCAGTTTAGTGAAATGGGATTGCCCGGTGTGCATAATGCATACAACGCAATGGCTGCTGCGCTCGCAGCGAGAGTATTTGAAATACGAAATGAAAATATCCGCGACTGTCTAATGGCATTCGAAGGAGTAGAGCACAGATTAGAAAAAGTTCGCACTTTAAATGATGTAGATTATATTAATGATTCAAAGGCTACTAATGTAAATGCTACATGGTATGCACTCTCAAGCTACAAGAAACCAATTATTTGGATAGCTGGAGGTCGTGGAGATAATAATAATTATTCATTACTTGATGAATTAGTTAAAAAATATGTAAAAGAAATTATTGCAATTGGAGAAGAAAGCGAAGCTATTTTTAATCATTTTTCAGCAATTAAATCATGCGAAAAAGCTAACTCTATGGAAGAGGCTATACAACTAGCCAAATTAAAAGCTGAAAAAGGAGATGTAGTACTTTTTACACCTGCTTGCAAATCTTTTGATTGGTTCTTGAATTATGAACATCGTGGTGAAGTATTTAAAGAAATCGTAAATTCGCTTTAGAAAATTTATATAATTTTTTATATTATAATAAATTATTTATTAAATTTAATAATTTTTCTTCCCTATACTTAATATCGAATGTTTCTGAATAGTTTGATATTGCTGTTCTTAAAGTAATATTAGCCTCAACTGAAAATTGTAAAGCTGAAGTAATATCGCTTGGTGTATTAATAATTTTAGCAAATTTACCAGAAATTTCTGGTAGAGCTGAATTATTTGATATAATAGGAACGCAACCGCATTTCATTGCTTCAACTACAGCCACTCCAAAGCTCTCTTCTATTGATAATTGTATATAAGCAAATGACTTCTGGTACAATGGGATTAATTCTGTATATAAATTTAAAGGACCTTCGATTACTTCAATATTTTTTATATTCATTGCCATTTTTTTAGCCTCATTAAGTGCTTCGCCTCTTAACCCCACTAATTTAAATTCATAATTTGGATTTTCCGCTGCAATTTTAATAAATGTATCGCTACCTTTTAATTTAAATTCAATATCAGAATGAGCCTGAGATACTGTTAGGAAGATATTGCGATTTTCATTTTCTGGCAAAGAGAATTTTTCTGACTTTATTCCATTGTAAATTACTTCTGTTTTTGCCCAATAATCTTTACCTGTTAATCTCATCAAGGCTTCCGCAGCGTAATTTGAAACTGGTATAATCTTATCAGCATATTTAAATGTATTTCGCACGCAGAACCATCTTATAGGCTTCATTATAGCTCCATAGTTTAATTGAGGTTGGTACCCTACATCAAAACCACCTGCAATTACAATAGATTTTTTCTTGAATAATTTTGCTAGAAAAACTGGAACTAATGAAGTATAATCAGCAAACCATGAAAATACTACATCACTTTTAATAAGATATATAGTCGATAAAACAATACATTTCATTAAATTAAATATGCCCTTTATACCTCTCCCTGTGCTACTATTAATAATTGAAAGTTCAAAATCTTTTTGTAATATTTCAATGTCATTTTTAGCAAATGAAGATTTAATTGGTCCTAAAAATAATATTTTCATTTATAATAGTTCTATTTATATTTTACTTGACTTTTTATTATTTAATGCTAATTGTCCACATGCAGCATTTATGTCTTCTCCTGCTGATTTCCTGATAAAAACGTTTATGCTATATTTTTTTAATTTAGCTTGAAATTCTAAAATTTCGTTTAAATTAGCAGGAATTAATTCACTCTTATGCCCAGTAAATTCTATATTATGATATTGAATTAAATTTATTTTACAAGGGAAACGAGAAGTAATTTTCTTTAGAGCTAAAATATCTTCATCTAAATTATTAAACCCAGCAAACAAAATATATTCAAAAGTTATTGGTTTTTTAGTTGATATATAGTAATATTCTAATGCCTTTATTAATTCCGGTAATTTCCATTTATTGGCACTTGGTATAATTAATTCACGTTTAATTTGAATAGCAGAGTGAAGAGAAAAAGCGAGTTTCACTCCAATTTTGCTATCTGCTAAATTAATTATATTTTGGCTAAAACCTGCTGTAGAAAGTGTAATACGATTTTTCCCTATTTGTTTTTGCTCATTTATAAGAATATTTAAGGCTTTAAGTACATTTTCGAAATTATCTAAAGGATCGCCCATACCCATTAAAACTATATTTGAGACTTTCGATTTTGATAATTTCTTAGTTAGAAGATATTGAGTAATAATTTCTGAAGATGTTAAATTACTTATGAATCCGAGCTTTCCAGTTGCACAAAATTTACAATTTAACTTGCAGCCTTCTTGTGTGGAAAGACATAAAGTAAAATTACCATCTTTATCATTAGGGATTAATACACATTCTACTGCTTTATTATTACTAAGTTTGCATAATATTTTACTCGTAGAATCCTCTGAAATAATATGTTCATAAGAATCTATTTCTAAAATTGAGAATTCATTTTGAAGTATATTTCTTAATTCAATTGGAATAGTCGTCATCTCTTGAAAATCAAAAATATTCTGCTTATAAATTGCATCAAGCACTTGTGAGGCTCTATATTTTGTAAAATTCCTTTCGATGAACCAATTCTCTAATTCTGCTTTATGAAAATTAAGTATATTTTGCATTGGAGTATATTTTTTTAAAGTTATTAACACGAAAATTATTAATAATAATTATAATTTGAGACTTTATTTAATATAACAATGTTGCAATTCATCATATTAATAAAAATTATTGTTGCCATTAATCGTTTTATTTTATAATGATTTTAAATAATCTTATGGAATAATCAAATGACAAAAAATGTGCTTGTACCTATCGCTCAAGGTACTGAAGAAATGGAAGCAATTATAATAATTGATATGCTTCGAAGAGCTAAAATTAGAGTAGATGTAGTTGCTGATAGCGATATCGTTACTTGCTCGCGCGGCATAAAAATCATTCCTGATAAATTCTTTTTAGATATAGATGATAACGCTGAGTATGACGCAATAATATTGCCCGGCGGAAAGCAAGGGGTTGAATATTTCTTTAAAAATAATCACTTGCAAGATATATTAATAAAGCATATAAATAATAATGGTTTAGTTGGTGCTATCTGTGCTGCTCCAACTCTCCTCTATGATTTAAAATTACTAAAAGAAGGCACTACAATTACTAGCCATCCATCAGTAAAAGATGTATTTGTTGGGTTTAATTACTCTGAAAATAATGTCGTAGTGAGCAATGGGATTATTACAAGCAGAGGAGCTGGAACTACTTTTGATTTTATTTTACAAATTATTGACATTCTTACAAATAGCGATGTCGCAGACGATGTGAAAAAAGCTATTGTGTATTAATATCAATTAAAATTTCATTTACTTGCTTATAAAAAAACAAAGCCTATCGTTTGATAGGCTTTGTTTTATGAGCCACTTGTCGGATTCGAACCAACGACCTGCTGATTACAAATCAGCTGCTCTACCAACTGAGCTAAAGTGGCAATCTTGACTATATTCATTTAATTGAATATTAACTCATCAAGTTTGAGAATACAAAATTAAGAATATTTTTAATTCTGTGCAAATATTTTTTATATTTTCCTTGAATTTTTTTTAAACATTTTTGTTTTATTTAATTTTTACTTTATGATGCTCACTATTTTTAATTTAAAACAAATCCCTCTATTACAGTGTAATAGAGGGATAATTTATTATTATATCAATTTTCTTATATTATGCAATGTTTTTCTTTTCTGGAATATTTTTTAATAACTCAGTTAAGAAATGAAATACTCTTTCTACTGAAGAAATTTGGCACTTCTCATCAGGAGAGTGTACATCTGCTAAGTTTGGACCAATTGAGAGCATATCCATATTTGGATATTTTTCTCCGATTAAGCCACATTCTAAACCTGCATGTATAATTTCAATTTTGGGTTCGCTTCCATTGATTTGTTTATATACTTCGCTTGCTTTTTGCAAAATAGGTGATTTTACATTTGGTTGCCAAGCTGGGTAGCCATCGCCAGATTCCACTTTAGCTCCTCCTACTGTTAGAGCTGCTTGTACAGCTTCTGCAAGAGCAATTTTTTCTGATTCCATTGAGCTTCTTTGGCTAGATAAGTAATAAATTTCGTCTTTTCTAGTTTCTACAATGGCAAAATTAGTTGAAGTCTGCACTAATCCTTTAATATCAGGACTCATTCTATATGGACCGTGAGGCATTAAAATAAATGATTTTATCAATCTATTTTGTAAATCATCAGTCATCACTCTATTTACATTGCTTTCTGGTGTAGCAATAAAAGTAAAGCCAGGTTCTTTAGTTTTCCATTCATCTAATAAAATTTTATTGAAATTTGCAATAAACTTATCAAATTCAGCCTTTTTATCATTAGGAACGGTAATAACAGCAAATGCTTCTCTTGGGATAGCATTATGTTTGTTGCCACTATCGATTGAAGAAAGTTTAATATTAATTGATTTCATTAAATTATTTATCACTCTTATCATTAATTTTGCTGCATTAGCTCTACCGTCATTTATTTCAATACCTGAGTGTCCACCCTTTAACCCTTTAATCGTAAGTTTATAAGCAGTATGATCAGCAGGAACTGCCTCAGCTTCATATTTAAATAATCCACCAGTGTTAATACCACCAGCACATCCTATTGTAAAAGTGCCTTCTACTTCTGAATCAATATTTATTAAAATTTCGCCTTTTAATAAGTCTGTTGCTAATTGATTAGCACCAGTTAAACCTGTTTCTTCGTCCAATGTACATAACATTTCTAAAGCAGGATGAGGAAATTCAGTAGAATCTAAAATAGCCATCGACATTGCTACGCCTATACCATTATCAGCACCGAGAGTAGTCCCTTTTGCTTTTACCCAATCGCCATCAATATATGGTTGGATACCCATAGTGTCGAAATCGAATTCAACATCGCTATTTTTCTCACAAACCATATCAATATGACCTTGCAAAGTAACTGGTTTTCTATTTTCCATACCAGGGGTAGCAGGTTTACGTACAGCAATATTTCCTAATTTATCAGTTTGTACTTCAAATTTTTTCTCTTTTGCCCAATCAATTATCCATTGAGCTAATTTTTCTTCTTTTTTTGAGCCATGAGGTATTGAGCATATTTTCTCAAAATACATCCATACTTTTTCGGGTTTGATCCCAGCTAATGCATTAGCCATAATTTTTCCTTTGTTATTTATTCTTTAAAATTAATAAAACCGTTTCTAAATAATTGTGAAATAAAAAGAGCAGTTCGGCTATTATGGTCAGGTAATGACTCACCGAAATTCTCTTTTAAATTTTGCGAGATTTGATATACTGTATTTATCCCATCAATTTGCAACCAAGTAAAAGAGCCTATCTTGTCAAGATTAGCTCTTATGAATTTATTCTTCATACGAGGTTGTAATAATTTTCCGAAAAACTTATCAGTAAACCTTGGTACAAGTACATCAATCAATCCATCTTCTTTTATATTATGTTCATAATTCCTAATAGGAGTTAATTCCATTAAATTTTTATCTTTTATTTTGTTCTTATCTTTTGATGTAATCAATTTTTTCAGATATTATAATTAGGTTAATATTTTATTAAAGCAATTATATATTATAGTAATAATTGTATTTAAAATTTTAATGTCTTTAATTCTTTGATATTAATATTAAGATACGTTTGAATTTTAGTAATATTTTACATAATTCAGCACTAAAAACATAAAATTATAAATTATTTAATATTATTGAAATATTTGGGGATAAATTAAACTATCAATATTTGATTAAGTAACTAATATTTCGTAAATTGCATTCTGTTAATTATAATTATTTTCTTATTTAATCAAAATCATTTTTAAGCAAAATAATTAAAATTAATTATGTAAATTTCTATTATAATTTGGAATTTCATATTTTTTGAGTTTTTTATAGGTTTACTTTTTCTCATAGAGACAAAATAACTAATTTATTAATAAATATAAGGTTCAATATAATTTATGTCTTACCTAAAATCTTCTATTTTAAGTAAGTGGGTTATGGCTGTAACTGGTATAGTTCTAGTTGGATTCCTAATTGGGCATACAGTTGGAAATATGCAATTATTTATTGGAAGCGACACTTTCAATACATATGCTGCATTTTTGCAAGGTCTTGGCGAACTTTTATGGGTAGTAAGAATTACTCTTATTGTATGTGTACTATTACATATTTTCACATCAATTAAGTTAAAACTTGACAACTACGCCGCAAGACCAATTAAATATCAGTATAAGTCCTACTTAAAAGCAAAGCTCACATCCAGAAATATGATCTGGACAGGAATTATGATCCTAGCTTTCGTAGTTTACCATTTATTACATTTCACCGTTGGTACTGCTCATCCTGATTATTATAATCATTATGAAAGCGTAGTAAATGAAAAATCTGCTGTAGCTATCGATACACAAGGTGAGCAAATTCCACCTACTTTCAAGACAATTACTCAAGATGGAAAAACTTATGTTATCCAAGAAGAAGTAAAATCTGCTAAAACTCGTCATAATACCTATAAAATGGTTGTAACAAGCTTTAGAAATCCTATAATTTCAATTTGCTATATTATTGGAGTAATACTTCTTGCTTTCCACCTTACTCACGCTATTCAAAGTGCATTCCAGACACTTGGACTAAATCATCCGAGATATTTTGGTTATATCACCGCAGGTAGCAATTTATTATCAATTTTAATTGCCGTTTGTTTAATTTCAATTCCTGTTTCAATTCTTACAGGTATTGTAGGAGGTGCTATATGATATTAGATGCTAAAATCCCTGCTGGACCATTAGCTGAAAAATGGGATAAACATAAATTTGAAATGAAATTAGTAAACCCTGCTAACCGTAGAAAATACAAAATAATTGTAGTTGGTACTGGCTTAGCTGGAGGAGCTGCCGCTGCTTCACTTGCCGAACAAGGCTATAATGTAGAGGCTTTCACATATAACGATTCTTCTCGCAGAGCACATTCTATTGCTGCTCAAGGTGGTATTAATGCTGCTAAAAATTATCCAAATGACGGCGATAGTATTTATAGATTATTCTATGATACTATTAAAGGTGGTGATTTCAGAGCAAGAGAAGCTAACGTTTACCGTTTAGCACAAGTTAGTAATAATATTATCGACCAATGTGTAGCTCAAGGGGTACCTTTTGCACGTGAATATGGTGGATTATTAGATAATCGTTCTTTCGGTGGAGCTCAAGTTTCTAGAACTTTCTATGCTAGAGGACAAACAGGACAACAACTACTTTTAGGAGCTTATTCTGCTCTATGTCGTCAAGTGGGCTTAGGTACTGTAAAAATGCACACTCGTAAAGAACTCGAAGACATTGTTATTATTAATGATCAATGTCGTGGTATAATTACACGCGATTTAGTTTCTGGTAAAATTGAATCACATTCTGCCGATGTTGTCATTCTAGCAACTGGCGGCTATGGAAACGTATTCTATTTATCAACTAATGCTCTTGCTTGTAATGTAACTGCTACTTATAAAGCTTATAAAAAAGGTGCAGGCTTTGCTAATCCATGCTTTACTCAAATTCACCCTACTTGTATTCCTGTAGCTGGCGATCACCAATCTAAACTAACTCTTATGAGCGAATCTCTAAGAAATGATGGTCGTATTTGGGTACCAAAAAGCAGAGACGATAAAAGACCTCCAAATCAAATTCCAGAAGAAGAAAGAGATTACTACCTAGAGAGAAAATATCCTTCATTTGGAAATCTATCTCCTCGTGATATTTCTTCAAGAGCTGCTAAAGAAGCTTGCGACGATGGTCGCGGTGTAGCTGCTTCTGGTTATGGTGTTTATTTAGATTTTGCTGATGCTATAAAGAGATTAGGAAAAGACAAAATCGAAGAACGCTATGGCAATCTATTCGAAATGTATGAAAGAATCACTAATGATGATCCATATACAACACCTATGATGATTTATCCTGCTTCGCATTACACTATGGGAGGTATTTGGGTAGATTATAACTTAATGTCTACTATTAAAGGATTATACGTTGGCGGCGAAGCTAACTTCTCAGACCACGGCGCAAATAGATTAGGTGCAAGTGCATTGATGCAAGGTCTATCCGATGGTTACTTCGTATTACCAAGTACTATCCCTCATTATTTAGCTTCTAATGGACCATTTGAAAAAGTGGATACTTCTCATCCTGAATTCAAAAAAGCTGAAGGTGAAGTACAAGACAAAATGAATAAAATAATGAGTATTAAAGGTACTAAAACTCCTTCTCAATTACATAAAGAACTAGGTAATGTAATGTGGGAATACTGCGGAATGGCTAGAAACGAAGCTGGATTAAAGAAAGCATTAGAATTAATTCCTCAAATTCGCGAAGAATTCTGGAAAAATGTAAATGTACCGGGAGAAAGCAATGACTTAAACGTTGCTCTCGAAAGAGCTTCAAGAACTGCTGATTTCTTAGAATTTGCTGAAGTAATGGTCTATGATGCTTTAGAAAGAGATGAATCATGCGGTAGCCACTTTAGAACTGAACATCAATACCCTGATGGCGAAGCAATGAGAAATGATGAAGAATATGCTCACGTTGCTGTATGGGAACATAATGGTGTTGGTAAAAAACCTATTAGACATAAAGAAGAATTAAATTATGAGAATGTAAAATTCGCAGTAAGGAGTTACAAATAATGAAATTAACATTAATGATATGGCGCCAAGAATGCTGCAAAAAAGATGGCAAGATGGAAAAATACTTCTTAGATAACGTAGAAGAAGAAATGTCATTCCTAGAAATGCTTGACGTCCTAAACGAAAGACTCATATTAGAAGGTAAAGATCCAATAGCATTCGACCACGATTGTCGCGAAGGTATTTGTGGAGCATGCTCTTTAGTAATTAATGGTGTACCTCATGGTCATCATAAAGGTACTACTACTTGCCAATTACACATGAGAAAATTTAAAGATGGTGATACAATTTATGTAGAACCATTTAGAAACAAAGCATTCCCAGTTATTAAAGATTTAGTAGTGGATAGAACTGCTTACGATAGAATTATGAATTCTGGCGGATTTGTTTCTATTAATACTGGCAATCCAAAAGATGCAAACAGCCTCCCTATTTCTAAAATCAATGCTGATTTAGCTATGGATGCTGCTGCTTGTATCGGTTGTGGTGCATGTGCATCTTCTTGCCCTAATGGCTCTGCTATGCTTTTCGTAGCAGCTAAAGTAAGTCAATTTGCACTATTACCACAAGGACAACCTGAACGCACAAAACGCGCTCTAGCAATGGTAAGAACAATGGATGAAGAAGGCTTTGGCAATTGTACAAATATGTATGAATGCGAAGCTGCTTGCCCAAAAAATATCTCTGTTAGATTTATCGCAAGATTAAATAGAGAATATATAAGAGCTAGACTTTCTGAAGAAAAGAAAATATAAGTCTAATTCATTGGTTGAATATAGAAAACGCTCAATAATAAATTGATATTGAGCGTTTTTTTTAATAAAAAAAAGTCTATTTTAATTTTATTTATTGTAGGCTTTTTCCTATTTGTCGATTTATTTCTAATTTTTAAATAATTGTTTTATTTCTATAAGCATCTTTAAATTTCTTCGTTCTAATAGATCGAATAAAATATAATATCATTCCAATATAAACAATGCAAGCAAATATCCCGACGAACATTCCTATATAATTCCAAAAATTTTCTTGAGTATTATTAATTGTAAACATCCAAAGTTTATACCATGCTATAGCTAACCCACCGACAATAAATATCATCACATATGATAATACATGAATAGCAGAAAGAGCCCATTGCTTAAATTGTTTAAATTTTAACCCAGCAAAAATATTTAATACCGATACTAATGTTAAAAATATTCCAATGAATGGCAATACGTTAATAATAGAAATAAATCCTGCATTTTGAGGATACTCATTTAATGTCATTATTAATTTCTCTTTTACTGGAGCAACTAAGAAATATACTGCTATCATCCATACTCCAACTAGAAATAACACGACTCCTGATATAATCCACATAAAACTGATTGATCGTAATAACGATGGTTTCGAATTTTGCGGAACATTAATTTTTAATTGACTAAAATCCATATTTTTATTATATATATTTTAAATACTTTTTAGGTAATAAAGTTAATCCGTCATTAACAGAAATGCTTTAATAAAATCATCTAAATCTCCATCCATTACTGAATTTATATCGCTACTTTTAGTCTCAGTACGATGATCATTCACCATAGTATAAGGTTGAAACACATAAGAGCGAATTTGACTGCCCCATTCAATTTTCATTTTTTTGCCCTCAATTTCGGCTTTAGCAGCTAATTCAGCTTCTACTTTTTGTTGATATAATCTTGATTTAAGCATTGTCATAGCACGTTCTCGATTTTGAAATTGAGAGCGTTCTTGCTGGCAAGATACAACAATTCCTGACGGTATATGCTTGATTCTGACAGCGGTTTCTACTTTATTTACATTTTGTCCACCTTTACCACCAGACCGGAAAGTGTCGGTTTCTAAATCAGCAGGATTAATTTCTATCTCTACATCATCATCAACTAGTGGATATACATAAACTGATGCAAAGGAAGTATGCCTTCGAGCATTTGAATCAAATGGAGAAATTCTTACCAATCTATGCACACCATTTTCAGCCTTCAAATATCCATATGCGAACTTTCCTTCAACTTCGATTGTAGCTGATTTTATACCAGCCCCATCTCCTTCTAATTCATCTGCTAAATATACTTTGTAATTATGCCTTTCGCACCAGCGAGTGTACATTCTAAGTAGCATTTCAGCCCAATCTTGAGCTTCAGTTCCTCCAGCCCCTGAATGAATAGTGAGCAGAGCATTACGAGCATCATCTTTTCCGGAGAGTAAATTTCTAATTTCTAAATCTGATATAGCTCTTTCGGATTTTTCTACTTCTGCTAAAATATCATTTTCGATAGATACATCTTTTTCTTCTTCAGCTAAATTTATTAAAAGTGTGGTTTCATCGATTAAATCGTTGGTTTGGTGCCAAATTTTACTCCATTCCTTTAATTCAGATATTTGCTGCATAACTTTTTGAGCATTCGCAGAATCATTCCAAAAATCACTAAGCTCAGAGGATTTTTGTAATTCATCTAATTTGGATTCTTTACTATCCAAATCAAAGATACCTCCGCAGTTCATCGAGTCTTAGCTTTAAGGAATTTACTTTATCTATTTGAGGTTCATACATTTCTATATAATTATTTTTTATCTTTTAAATTGTGCTTATAAATAATTTTATCTTCGACAGGGATTGGATAATTTCCTGTAAAACACGCAGTACAATATGAAATACCTTTTTCTTCTGGAACGCTTTCTAATAATTTTTCTTCGCTCAAGAAATGCAAAGAATCTACTCCAATTGCTTCACCAATTTCTTCTTCGCTATTATAATGATTGGCAATTAATTCCTCTTTGCTTGGGAAATCCATTCCATAATAGCATGGGTATTTAATTCTCGGCGAAGATACCCTGCAATGCAATGATTTTGGTTGTTGATCTCGAATAATTTTTACTAAAGATTTTGATGTAGTACCTCTGACGATTGAATCGTCTACTAGAACTATATGTCTATCTTTGATTACACCTGAGACTGGACTAAATTTCACTTTAACTTTAAATTCTCTGTTATTTTGCCCCGGTGCTATAAAAGTCCTCCCCACATAATGGCTTCTAAGCAATCCAATTTCAAATACTGTTGGATTTTTATCATTATTAATTCTCGAATATCCCAAAGCACAAGTATTTGCACTATCTGGAACAGCAATTACATTTACTTTTTCATTATTGGGTTCAATAAGCGGAGATTCTTCAGCTAATTTTTTCCCTAATTTCCTTCTAATTTTATCTACGCTATGCCCAAATATCATACTATTTGGTAGTGCAAAATAAACATATTCAAAAATACAATGATGCGCCTCAGGAGTCTTTTCTAGTATTTTGCTTGAATGTACTTCTCCAGTTTTCGTAGATTCTTCGTTTATCAAAATGAGTTCGTTATGATGAATCGAGCGACAATATTCAAAATTATTAATATCAAAAGCACAAGATTCAGAAGCTACTATAAAAGAATATGTTCCATCTGGATTAGTTTTTCTACCAATGCTAAGTGGTCGCACTCCATGGGGATCACGAGCTGCAAAAAGCCCTTCTTCTGTTAATATAACTAATGAATAAGAACCTACAGCAGTTTGAAGTGTTTCTCTAATTTGTTCAATAAGTGATTGCTTTTTGCTCCGAGCGATTAAATGCATAAATAATTCGGAATCTGTTGTAGTTTGGAAAATTGCACCTTCTTTTCTCAATTGATCTCTTAATGTATTTGTATTAGTCAAGTTACCATTATGAGCAAGTGCAATAATACCGCTATGATAAATTATATTAAAAGGTTGAATGTTATTTGCATTTGAAGAGCCTGTAGTAGAATATCTATTATGTCCGATAGCAGAAGACCCTTTTAACTTTTTTAGAGTTTCTTCATTATTGAATACATCGAGTACTAATCCTAACCCT
>ENA-UOOK01000572-UOOK01000572.1-fermentation-metagenome-genome-assembly--contig:-NODE-572-length-48977-cov-6.677364_pt1 | contig 48977 bp, 41 predicted proteins | sample MGYA00245777_ERZ724023 | MGnify/ENA primary metagenome ERZ724023 (study PRJEB28704, sample SAMN03018312) | fermentation metagenome | biome: anthropogenic terrestrial biome; feature: soil; material...
AGGATCAGTGAACAAAAAACGGGAGCAGCATATTGAAACAAGTTAACAATTAAGATATACTTCTAGAAGCCGCTCAGCAGGTGCGAGAACTTCATTTGCAGACGTGGGTGTAGTTCAGTGGCAGAACATCAGCTTCCCAAGCTGAATACGGGGGTTCGATTCCCCTCACCCGCTCCAGACAACACGGCGGACACATATAAATAAACGCCTTCTTAGCTCAGTAGGTAGAGCGCATCCATGGTAAGGATGAGGTCAAGGGTTCAATTCCCTTAGAAGGCTCCAGACAGCCTCTGTAATGTAAATATTGCAGAGGCTTTTTTATGTTAGGGTACAATTATGAGGAAAGCCCGGAGGCTGGTATCCGGAAGCTTAAAGTATCAGCCGCTTGTATTAAAGAGGTGAGAATGGGTAACAAGTACAGTTATGGTTATTTTAGAAAGGCTGCAGATTACGTCCTTTCCAGAAGCGGATCTGGAGTGGACCTGGCGCTTATCCTCGGTTCGTCTCTGGGGTCACTGTCGGCAGAGATTAAGAACTCCATTGTAATAGATTATGCGGACATACCGAATTTTCTGGAAACAACTGTTGATTCCCATGCCGGCAAATTGATCATTGGCGATTTGGGCGGTAAAAAGCTAGCCTGTATGTCCGGAAGATTTCACTACTATGAAGGTTATGACTTTGAGCAGCTGGTAGTGCCGATCCGCCTCTTTCATCTTCTGGGTGCAAAGGCTGTTATTCTGACCAATGCTGCCGGTGCAGTGAATCCCTCATTTAATGTGGGTGATATCATGTTGATTGAGGACCAGATAAAAATTATGGGAGCCAGTCCCCTGAGGGGACCTAACCTGCCTGAATTCGGTCCCAGATTCTTTGATGTATCAGATATGTACAGCAAAGACCTAAGAGAACTGGCTAAAAAATGTGCCGGAAAAATCGGCCTGAGCTTACGCGAGGGAGTATATTTTTATATGAGCGGACCGCAGTTTGAAACGCCTGCGGAAATCAGGGCTGTCAGAGCTTTAGGCGGAGACGCAGTTGGCATGTCTACAGCATACGAAGCAATAACAGCTGCCCACTGCGGCATGAAAGTTCTGGGCTTGTCTCTGATGACAAATATGGCAGCGGGAATGCTGAATCAGGCGGTAACTGCTGCAGAGGTTGACGAAACTGCCGGTCGGGCATCAGCAAAATTCAAAGAGCTAATCAGGGAAATAATTCAGGAAATGAGTTAAAGAGAGTCTTATGGAAAGATGTGATCGGGATCTGGCCTTTTTATTGAAATATGAGAATGTGGCCTGGTATGAAGATGCACAGGTCCGCATACTGGACCGCAGGATCTACCCGTGCGAACTTTCCTATGTTATGTGCGACACTCATCAGGAAGTTGCCCAGGCAATTGCAGACATGGTTACCCAAAGTGCCGGTCCCTATACAGCCGCAGGCATGGGCATGGCTCTGGCAGCATATGAGTGTCGGGATATGAAGAAAGCAGACCAAAGAGCTTATCTGATTAAAGCTGCTGATACCCTCTCCCATGCCAGACCGACTACTGCCAGCAGAATGGAGCAGGTTACCTCCGGCTGCCTGGGTGCGGCTGACCAGGCCTCAGCAAGAGGCAAAAAACTGGATGAAGCAATATTTGCACACACCCTGGCTGCTTTGAACCGCAGATATTCCACCATGGAAAAGGTTGGGGGCTATCTGGTGGATATGTTTCCTGACCAGGGCAAGGTGATGACGCAATGTTTCGGTGAGACTATCGTCGGCATGATGCTGCGTGCGGCTAAAGAAAGAAACAAGAAAATCACCCTGTACGTGCCGGAGACAAGACCCTATTTTCAGGGCTCGCGTCTTACCGCCAGTGTTGCTTACGAACAGGGTTTTGAGACATATGTTATTACGGATAATATGCCTGCCTTTGTCATGGCGGCAAAGAGGATCGATCTTTTTACTTCAGCGGCTGATCTTATTTGTCTGGATGGACATGTAGTCAACAAAATCGGTACCTATCAGCTTGCAATCCTTGCGAACTATCATGGTATCCCTTATTTTGTTACAGGCTTGCCCGATGCAGCGCAGCCAGCGATCGATACAGTAACAATAGAAGAGCGGGATCCGGCGCTGGTTCTTGAAGCAGGCGGCATTAAGAATACTCTAAAGGGCGTCAAAGGATATTACCCATCCTTCGATATTACTCCGCCTCATCTCATCAGCGGCGTCGTTACAGATAAAGGTATCTATTCACCCTATGACCTGAAGCGCTATTTCGCCAGTAAAGTAGAGCAGTTTTACTAAAAACGGGAATTTTTACCTTTTCATTCAACTAGATTAGTTCAATAATTATTGATTTAACTAAAAATACTATTGAAAACTGTATTTTTCTCGCTTGACTCTATAGTAACTATAGGCTTTAAGCTGTTGTCACTATAAACATCAGTATGTGGAAATTTCACAAAAGATTGTGATCTATTACACTAGTAGGAGAGAGATATAATGACACGTTTACTCCTGAAGAATGCAGACTACATCATTACCTGTGATGATAATGATAATGTTTTTGAAAACTGCGATATTCTTGTTGAAGACAAGCAGATCAAATTAATAGCCAAAAACATCATTTCAGATACTCAGGTCGATGAAACCATCAACTGCAGCGGAAAAGCCATTTTCCCGGGATTAGTCAACACACATCATCATTTTTTTCAGACTTTTGTACGTAACCGTTTATCCATTGATTATCCGTCAATGACAGTTATTGAGTGGCTGGACAAAATCTATCGTGTTTTCTGCCGTATGGACGAGGAGATGCTCTATTATTCGTCATTGGTAGCAATCAGCGATTTGCTTAAACACGGTTGCACAACTGCTTTTGATCATCAGTATTGCCATACCAGACCTAATGGTAAGCATATGATTGATCAGTCAGTTAAAGCGGCTGAAATGCTGGGCGTACGTTACGTCGGCGGACGCGGAACCAACACACTTCCCCGGGAAGAAGGAAGTACAATTCCTCCTGCCATGTTGGAAACGACGGAAGAGTTTATTCTGGACTGTGAACGTTTGATTGCGGCATATCATGACCCGGAACCCTTCGCCATGTCTCAGATTGTTGTTGCACCTTGCCAGCCGGTCAACTGCTATCCGGAAACCTTTACTGAATCAGTAAAACTGGCTCGCAAGCACCATGTGTCGATGCACACACATTTGGGAGAGGGTGAAAACCCCAATATCGTAGAGCGGTACGGCATGCGTACTTTGGATTGGTGTATTGAAAAAGAATTTATCGGTGAAGATGTATGGTTTGCTCATTGCTGGGAACTGAAAGCTGAAGAATTTGAAACAATGGGACAGTACGGATCCGGTGTGTCGCACTGTCCGGCACCCGCAGTCCTGGGAGGTTTTCCGATTTTAGATATGAAGCAGATCCTCAGCACAAACACAACGATTTCTCTAGGTGTAGACGGATCTGCAACTAATGATAGTTCTAACCTGCTTGATACCCTGAGGCTTGCATATTTGATGCAGGCTTCCCTCAGTAAACAAAGGGGTGGCACTGTCACTCCATATGACCTTGTGAAGATGGCGACGCGTGGTGGTGCAAAATCATTAGGTCGCCCGGAAATTGGATATTTAGCTACTGATATGGCAGCTGATTTATTCGCACTTGATGTTAATCGCCTTGAGTTTGTCGGAGCTCTTCATGACATCAAGAATCTGATTCCCAGATTAGCTTATACAGGTGAAGTTGATTTCACCATGGTTAACGGGGAAATAGTATTTCGTAATGGCGAATTAACGAGAGTAGACGAAGAAGAGTTAAAGCAACAAGCTGAAAAAAGCCAGCAAAGAATAAACTTGATCATAGATCAGGAGGTTTAGAAAGAATGAAAAAGAGAATTTTAGCACTAGGTATTGCTCTTCTGATGTTTGTCGGTACTGTAGCCGGTTGCAGCAGCAATGAGCCGGTGGAAACAGAAGGATCCGGTACACAAACTGTCCGGAAAGCTGCCCTCCTCCTGTCCGGTCCTGCAAATGACCAGGGCTGGAATGCAATAGCAGTAGCAGGCCTGAATGCCCTTGAGGAGCAGTACGGTGTAGAGACAGCCTTTATGGAAAATGTTCAAGTTTCTGATATGGAAGCTGCTTATAACGATTATGCCAGCCAGGGCTATGATCTGGTTATTGGCCACGGATTTCAATTTGGAGAACCTGCTGCAAAAGTTTCAACAAGTTATCCGAAACAGTACTTTATGGCGACGGAGTCAAACTCAAAATCAGCAAACATGTCATCTTACGTAATGGCCTGTGAAGAGGGTGCTTACCTGATGGGCATGCTGGCAGCTATGATGTCGGAAACAGGTGTAGTTGGCGTAGTTGGCGGTTTTGAACAGCCTTCAATCACCAAAGAGCTCGAAGCATTTAAAGTTGCAGCAAAAGAATATAATCCTGATATTACTGTTCTATCAGCTTATGTTAATTCATTTACCGATGTAACAGCCGGCCAATCAGCCGCGACTGCTATGATCAACCAAAATGCTGACGTACTATATCATGTTGCCAACCAGGCCGGTACCGGAGTTATTAATGCTGCAGCAGAAAGCGGCATTTATGTTATGGGTAATTCCTATGATCAGTCATCGATTGCGCCGTCGGTGCTTCTTTGTTCAACCGTATACAGTATGCCTAATGTTATCCTGCAAGCCTATGCTGATATTGAAGCCGGGACATTTGGCGACAGCGTTACCAATCTAGGATTTAAAGAAGGTATTGTTGAGATAGCATTCAATGAGGCTTTGCTTGACGCAATCGGTGAAGACAATGTATCAAAAATTGAGCAGGCCAGAGAGGACATTGTTTCAGGTAAGATTGATGTTCCGTTGATTGAAACACCAAGTGAATAGCAAATAATCTTGAAAGGGAGAGCAACATGAAAATTGAAATGACCAATATCTCAAAAGCTTTCTTCGGCACTCCCGTATTGGAAGGCGTGGATTTCTCCATTGAATCCGGAGAGGTCCACGCCCTGTTAGGCGAAAACGGAGCGGGCAAAACAACGCTGATGAATATCCTGTATGGCTTTTATGAGAAAGATGGCGGTGATATTTACATAGACGGAGAAAAAGTCCTTATCGATTCTCCCAAAACTGCACTCGAACTGGGCATTGGTATGGTTCATCAGCATTTCCAGCTGGTTGAAACACTTACTGTAGGTGAAACAATCACTCTGGGCTTGAAAGAAGAGGGTTATCCTTTCTCCAATCGCAAACAAATAAACCGGCGCATTCTCGATTTGTCGTCACAATACGGTCTGGAAGTTGATCCCAGAAAACGGATTAAGAATCTTTCCGTAGGTGAGCGGCAACGTGTGGAAATAATGAAATTGCTGTATCGCTCTGCTAAAATACTGATCCTTGATGAGCCTACAGCTGTACTTTCGCCTCCGGAAATTGAAACTTTTTTTGATGTGCTGGCTCAGCTTAAGGCTGCCGGACACGGCATAGTAATCATTACACATAAAATCAAGGAAGTTGAACAGATCAGTGATATGATTACAGTTTTGCGTGATGGTAAGTGTGTGCTTAATTGCAATTTAAAGGAGACAGATGAAAGCTGTTTGTCCCAGGCGATGATTGGGCGCACTTTGAAAAGAAGAGAACGTGAGATGAGACAATTTGATCTTGAGAAGCCTTGTCTTGAATTGCAAGAAGTCACTATTTGTGAAGATAAGTTGCAGGTTCTTGATAGTTTTTCGCTCAAGATCGCTCCGGGAGAAATAGTCGGAGTTGCCGGTGTGGATGGAAATGGTCAGCAGGCACTAGCTGAATCCATAATAGGAATTCAGGGAGTAACTTCAGGTAAAGTGCTTCTCAATGGTGAAGAAATACAGTCACTAAGCATATTGAAACGCTTGAATAAGGGTATCGGATATATCCCTGCAGATCGACACCAGGATGCTTTATTGCTCTCAATGGATTTAAATCAGAATATGCTTTTGAAAAAACATTTCAATAGTCGTTACCTTAAGCATGGGCTGATTGATGATAAGAAAACAGATGAGTATACCCGTAATCTCGTTGACAAATATCACATCAAAGCAATTTCAAATGAACAAGCGATTCGATATTTATCAGGTGGAAATCAGCAAAAATTTGTTTTGGCACGTGAACTTGATGCCGGTCTGAAACTATTAGTAGTTTTCCAGCCTACCCGTGGATTAGATATGGGTGCTACGGAATTTGTACAGAATCAGCTGGTTGAACTGAGCCAGCAGGGAACAGCTGTTCTTTTAATATCCACTGACTTGCAGGAAATCATGTCCCTTAGTGATCGGATTACAGTTATTTACAAAGGACAAAACATGGGCGAGCTTTCAAATGATGGTGATCTGGATGTATTGAAAATCGGCTACATGATGGGAGGGTCAAAGAATGCAACGGCTTAAACGCAGTCTTAACTATCTTATTCCGGCGGGAATTGTTCTCGCTGTCATAATCGTTTTACTTCTGATTATTGGTGCAGATATCGGACACGTATTGAATAGTTTTGCCGGAGGCCTCTTCGGTAATCGTTATCAAGTCGGAGAAATATTCGTTAAGGCAACTCCGCTTTTGCTCGTGGGTCTCGGCTGTGCTATCGGTTTTAACTGCGGTCTTGTTAATCTGGGGGCTGAGGGGCAGCTATATATGGGCGCTGTCGCTGCGACTGCTGTAGCCGTCAATGGAGAGGGGATGCCAAAGCTCCTTCTTCTCCTTCTAATGATGCTTGCAGGTATTGTCGCCGGAGGACTTTGGGCTCTTATTCCCGGTATCATGAAAGCGAAATTTGGACTCTCTGAAGTGATAATGGGACTAATGCTTAACTATATCGCCATTCATTTCAATTCCTTATCGATACGTACCTTCTTAAAAGATCCCGATTATCCCTTTCCAATGTCAAAAACTTTCTCTCCGGCAGCACAATTGCCAATTTTTCTGGAGCGGACCAGATTTCATGCAGGTTTCCTTATCGCGCTGATTCTTGCTTTCATCATCTGGGTTTTTCTGTGGAAATCTCCTAAAGGCTTTGAAATCAGAGCCTGCGGCTGCAATCCACGAGCAAGCCATTGTGTGGGAATAAATGTTAACCGAAACCTGATAATGGCTTCGCTTTTTAGTGGTGGATTGGCTGGGATTGCCGGCTTTGTTGAGGTTGCAGGTGTGCAGCACAAACTGATGGATGGTATATCATCCAACTATGGTTACCTTGCTATCATGGTCGCATTACTCGGGAAGAAGCACCCATTTGGTGTAATAATTGTTTCTATATTATTAGGAATGTTGGAAATCGGAGGTCTGGCCGCTCAACGTCAAGCCGGAATTCCAAATTCTATCACTTCAGTAATTCTTGGTGCAGTAGTAGTTGTCTTCCTCTTGCGTGATCGCATAGCTATAAATAAACAAGGAGTGACAAATGTCTAAATCTCTGATTCTTCTGACCAGTAGCCTGTTTGCTGCAGTACGCATGGCAGTACCGTTAAGCTATGCGGGTATCGGGGAAAGCGTTGCTCAGACAAGTGGTGTGTTGAACATCGGTGTCGAAGGCATGATGTTGAGCGGAGCTTTTTTCAGTTTCTTTATGACCTTCTACTCCGGCAGTGTAGTCTTGGGTATATTGTTCGGTATGTTGGCCGGTATGGTTTTTGGCTTGCTCCATGCATACATTTCTGTGACAGCCAAACAAAATCAAACGATTTCCGGTCTGGCGATTAACTTCCTGGTCCTAGGTTTAACGAGTTTCTTTTTTCTGGTCTTCTTTGGCGATGCTACCAGCCTGCCAAGTATAGAAACCCTGCCTGTTCTTCCAATACCTTTGCTGTCCCGAATTCCTGTAATCGGCCCGGCATTTTTTTCACATGATATTTTGACTTACATTCTTTACCTTGTGATGGTTTTGTCAACGATTTATCTGAAGAAAACAGACTACGGTACCAGCTTGGAAGCTGTTGGTGAAAACCCACGAGCTGCTGATACAGCAGGTATTAATGTGAACAAGACCCGCTATCTGGCATCAATGTTTAATGGCTTGTTGTGCGGACTTGCAGGTTCTTATATGATGGTTGTGCAATTCGGTTTTTATATTGAAAATCTGACAGCAGGACGTGGTTATATTGCGCTTGCAGCTGTGACTTTGGGCAGACGCAATCCCATTGCAGTCTTCTTTGTTTCTCTACTGATAGGAATGACTGAAGGTCTGCAATTCACCTTGCAGAGTATAGGAGTGCCAATCCCGTCTCAGATTTTTTCAATGATGCCTTATCTTGTCGCTGTGATTGTACTGCTCCTGTCTATCGGGCGCAGCAACGACCCGCAAACTCTTGGGCAACCCTACGACCGGATGGAAAGAGAATAGAAGATCTGGAAGTAAGCAGATGGATGACGAAACAACGACATATGAGCAGCACTTCAATTTTTACGAAGCGAAGGAAAAGCATTGGAAGATCGGTGATGTTGCTAAACTCTTCGGAATCAATGTGCAGACACTTCATTATTATGACAAGATCGGTTTGTTCTCACCACATTTCCGTGATGATCAGACCGGTTATCGATATTACAGACAAACCCAGGTTTACCGCTTAGCTAATATTATCTATCTGCGTAAACAAGGGTATTCAATTGATGATATCAAAGACTATATTGAGAACCTGACTTTTAAAGGGCGGGCTGCAAACTTGCAAACACAGGCTGAATCATTGGAGGATGAGGCACAACGTCTTCTCAGTATCAGCAAGACCATCAAAGGAAAGATGAACTTCATTGATAACAGCGATTACAAAGAGAAATTAGATGTTATTGAAATTGCAGATATTGGAGAGAGACACTATATAGAAATAGGTCCGGAAAAAGATCTTTACGTTTCAGAGATGTTCTATTTCTTTCCGACGATTGCAATTTATAGACCGGACGCCAAGATTTTCTGCGCATATCTGGAAAATTATGAGAAATTTTTTGATGATATATCTCCTATAGCAGATACAGAAAGCCTCAAACGTTTCCATAAGTCTTTCTCACCAGCTAGAGTTTTACGTGCTTTCCATGTAGGGAAATATGAATGTATTGGTGAAAGAATAATTGAAATGTTAGCCTTTGCAAGGGAAAATGATCTGGATCTGCAAAATTTCAGCATTCATTACAATATTGTTGATCAGTTTGTTGAAAGTGATTCTAATCGCTATGTCACAGAAATCCAGATACCGCTCAAATAAAATACTGCTGCATTATTGAATTAAAGAGGCGATCCAGCTTATCCTGCTGCTGCTGACGTGAGGCAGTATCCTCTCCGGTCCACTGAAACAGAGTAATAAAATGTATACCCATCAGCAGGTCGAGGATGATATCAGCGCTGACTTCTGCTGAAAGATAACCATTCGACTGGGCAGCTGCAATCAGCCTGCGCAGGAAAGATTCAATTTCGTTTAAAGTGCCATACAAAGTACTGTTTCGATCTGAGTTGAGAAATACAATGCGACGGGTCAGACTTGGATACTGCAGACTGGCAAAGACCAGTTCTGCCATAAATCTGCGAATCCTATCCAAGTCGTTTGCCTCTGCAGAAAACTCGTTCTCCAGATAATCTTCGATATTGTCCTCGACTTCTTCGACTATGCCGATAAGCAGACTATCCTTATCGGGGAAATAATTATAGACAGTAGCTTTGGAAACTTCGGCAAGATCAGCAATCTCTTCAATAAAAGTTTCATCATACCCCTGCTTGGAGAACAATTTGCGCGAAGCTTTAAGTATGCTGCTGCGGGATTTTTCTTTATTTAATGCTCTTCTTGAATTCTTCATGCACATAGTATACACAAACTAGCTCTGGAATAACTATACTTGACACTAAACTTAGAGACAAGTATAGTTGAAAATAACAATAAAACAGCATAACAACCCGGAAAACTTAGTCAATCAGGCTATATCGTCAGTCGACTCAGGAAGGTGGGGCTTTATGAAAGTAATTGCTTATGATGTAGGAACCACGGGTCTGAAAACATGTCTCTTTGAGATCATTGCAGGTGAAAATATCCGGCTTTTGGCTGGAGAAGTAGGTGAGTATTCCCTCAAAATTCTGGAAAACGGCGGTGCCGAGCAGGATCCTGATGAATGGTGGGAGGCAGTATGTCAAAGTACGAGAAATCTGATTACTCATACAGGCGTTGCTCCCGAAGAAATTAAAGGATTAGCCTTTTGCTCGCAGATGCAGACTGTAGTGCTGGTTGATGAAAAAGGCCAGCATTTAAGGCCAAGTATGAGCTGCATGGATACTCGCGCACAAAAACAATTTGAGGAAAATATGTGTAAGGGTATCAAGGTCGAAGGCTTAAATGTCGTCAAGATTCTGCGCTACCTTCGCATTACCGGGGCATTGTCCGCCAGTGCCAAGGATCCGGCCTGGAAGTATCTCTGGGTAAAAGAAAATGAGCCCGAGATTTATGCGAAAATATACAAATGGATTGATGCCAAGGAGTATCTGACCTTCCGAGCGACCGGTAGCCTGAAGGCGACAAAAGATGATGCCGGGCTTACCTTCCTCTATGACGTGAAAAAGTCTCAGTGGAGTGAGAGCCTTTGTCGAATGATTGGAGTAAATACTGATCACCTGCCTGAAATATGTGAAGCACAGATGTGGTTGGCGGACTTAAAGCGGACACAGCACAGGAATTAGGAATTCTTGAGGGAACACCGGTATTTGGCGGCGGCGGGGATGTCAGTCTCTGTCAGGTAGGTGCAGGCTGTGTAGATGTAGGTGATGTAAACTTTTATTCAGGAACTTCCGGTTGGGTCTGCACTACTGTGGACAGAATGCATCTGGACATAGAAAATCTGGTGGCAGGTGTTGTCGGCGCAGATCCGGAAATATATAACTATATTGCTGAACTGGAAACAGCAGGCAAGTGCATTGAATGGGTGAAAGAGCGTCTTAGCCATACTCCGATAGACGATTATGAAGAACTCTTTGACTACATCAAAGATACTCCGGCGGGAAGCAATGGAGTAGTGTTCTCGCCCTGGATGCATGGTAACCGCTGCCCCTTTGAAGATAGTTACGCCCGCGGCGTGTTCTTTAATGTAGATGTCAGTAGCCGCGGCAGCGACCTGATCAAATCTGTCATCGAAGGTGTCTGCCTCCATATGCGCTGGATGCTGGAAGCTACAGAAAAAACTTTTGCCACCAGTCCTGTTGTGCGCTTCACCGGAGGCAGTTCAATTTCGCCTATGGTCTGCCAGATACTGGCAGATGTTTTGGGCCGGGAACTGGAAACTATTGAAAATCCGCGTTATGTAGGTGCAATGGGTGCTGCCGCTGTGATGACAGTCGGACTAGGAGTTTCCAAAAATATTAAAGAGATAAAAGAGATTATTCGGGTGACAAATAAGTATATTCCGGTCCCGGAGAATACAGCTGTCTACGACAAGATATATCCAACCTTTAAGAATCTCTATCACGATAACAAAAAATCATTTAGCACCCTCAATAGCCAGGGCTGCTAAAGACTTCTAAGAGAAGAAACAGATTTTTAAAGACAAAAACAAACAAAGGAGAAGAAACGATGAAACAAAATTATGGTGTATCCAAATGGCCTGACATCGAGGAAATTAATGCTAAGATGGACAAGCTGCTGCAAGCAGATATGCTGCATATTAAAGCAGATGCCAAGGCCCGTTACATGGATTACTTTGACACAAAGTGCCAGCGCTCAAAGGAGATAATTACTGAAGCCCGTCAGTTTATTCCGGGAGGTGTACAGCATAATCTGGCCTTTAACTATCCTTTCCCACTGGCGGTCGACCGTGCAGAAGGAGCTTACCTGTATGACGTTGACGGCAACCGTTATGTAGATTATTTGCAGGCTGGCGGCCCCACCTTATTGGGGAGCAACTACAAAGCAGTGACTGATAAAGTCATTGAAGTAATCCAAAAACACGGAGCCGTAACCGGACTCTTCCACGAATACGAGCTCAAACTGGCAAAAATTATTAATGAGTGTATGCCCTGGGTGGAGCAGTATCGCTGCTTCGGCAGTGGCACAGAGGCTTGCATGGCAGCCATTCGTGTGGCCCGTACCTTTACCGGTAAAAAGAAGGTAATCAAAATGGGCGGAGCTTATCACGGCTGGAGTGACCAGCTGGTGTATTCCCTGCATATTCCATATACCAAAACCTTCGAGGCTCACGGCATACCTAAAGAGTGTGTGGCAAATACCACTGAATGTGCGCCGGGAGATATCGATTCCTTGCGTAAAGTATTGGAAGAAAACGAGAAAGACGGCGGTACTGCTTGCTTTATTCTGGAAGCTTTCGGCCCGGAAAGCGGCACCCGCATGATGCCTTTTGACTACTGTGCTCAGGCGCGCGAATTGTGCGACGAGTTTGATACCCTGCTCATCTTTGATGAAGTGGTAACTGCCTTCCGCATAGGTCCGGGCGGAGCAGCCGGTTTCTTAGGTGTCAAACCTGATTTAACGGTTATGGGTAAGATTGTTTCCGGTGGTTTCCCGATGGCCGGCGGAGTCGGCGGCCGCGCGGACATCATGAGCTGCATGGCAGCCGGTGTCCAGTCAGGCAAACAGCGCGCTTATGTCGGAGGTACACTCACAGCCAACCCGCTAAGCTGTGCAGCAGGTTACTATGCGATCAAGGAAATAGTAGAGCAGGATGCAGCCCGCAAAGCCGGCGAGAATGCTGACAAACTTTGTGCCGGACTCCAGGCCTTAATCGACAAATACGAGCTGCCCTTTGTAGTTTGGAATACAGGCTCAATTATTCATTTTGAGGTCTCAGGTGTCATGTATCTGTCGGTACAGGATCCTGAAATAGTCACCAAAATAACTGAACGCAAAAAGAGCATGGAAGAATTTGGTGCAGCTTTAACTGCCAACGGTGTTATCACTCTGGCAGGAAGCCGTATGTATACCAGCATGGCAGACAATGATGAAACAGTGGCTGAAACCCTGACCGCTTTCGAAGAAGTGTTCAGTAATGTAGAAAGATAAGCAGGAGGTCTTTATGATTAAAAAGTTGGATATCGAAAACCTGACTCATGCCTTTCCGGAAGTTGCCTATGATGAGGACTATATCATTGCGACTTTCCAGATACGGGCAGAAACCAAGAACATGGAAAAACTGGCCCTGGCAATTGCCAGTGAGCAAGCCACGGGTACTTGGATCAAGGTTAGCGGAGATTCGCTGGAAAAGCAGAGAAAGTACGGCACTAAGGTCGTCGCCATCTATGAAGTTCCGGATTGGGGCGCTGACAGGGTCGAGGACCTGCCATCCTTATATATCGTTCAGGTTGCTTTCCCCATGGACAATTTCGGCGACAGCATCCCGATGATGCTTACATCAGTCTTCGGCAACATTTCCGCTTCCGGTATGTTGAAATGGATAGACGTAGCCTTCCCCAAAAAATATGTAGATAAATTTAAGGGCCCTAAGTTTGGCGTGCAGGGACTGAGAGACCTGCTCGGAGTCCAGGACAGACCTCTCCTCAACGCAATGATCAAGCCGAATCTCGGCTGGACACCGGATGAAGGCGCAGAAATCTTCTATCAGGCAGCGAAAGGAGGCGTCGACATCATCAAAGATGACGAACTTCTCCCGGCAGATGAAAGCTTTTGCCCTCTGGAAGAACGTGTGACAAAATTCATGGCTAAGGAAAAGCAGGTCTATGAAGAAACAGGAGAGCACACGCTCTATGCTGTCAATATTACAGACCGCATTGATAAGATCAGAGACAATGCTTTGCGAGCTATTGACAAGGGCGCGAACTGCCTGATGCTGAATGTTTATACGTCAGGGCACGGAGCCCTGCATATGCTGGCGGATGATCCCGACATCAATGTACCCATCCTCGCACACGTCGACTTTGTCGGAGCCTATGCGGGTTCAACCTACACCGGAATTTCGGCTCCGCTGGTGATTGGAAAACTCACACGTCTGGCCGGAGCTGATTTCCAGATCAACGGCCATCCCTGGGGGAAATTCCCGGTCTCGTATAAAGTTTTCTACCGCAGCTTTAAGTTCTTTACCCAGCCCTGGTGGCATATTAAGCCAATGATGTACGCTGTTTCCGGCGGTACAACTCAGCTGGTAGTGAGAAATGCGGTGGACGCAGTCGGCACAGATATTATTCTGGCAGCAGGCGGCGGTGTGCATGGTCATCCGGATGGCAGTTGTGCCGGTGCCAAGTCAATGCGTCAGGCCATAGATGCAGCAGTTAAGGGAATAGACCTGATCGAGTATGCCAAAACTCATGAGGAACTCATGCGTATGGCTCAGATGCTGGACCCTGATGTGCTGAAAAACTTTGATTTGTTAAAGTAAAAATATGTACGATACGATTTTATTTTTAGATTTTGACGGTACTATTACCAGTGAAGAAACTTTGGAAGGATCGATGCATCTTTGCATCGACCCTTCCATTTATGAAGAAGAAAAACGGGCACTGAATGCTGGAAAACGTAGTCTGGCAGATACCCTGCATATGGCTTTCAGCATGATTCCTGTCAAGAGCATGGCTGCAATTCTTGACTATGTTGATCAGGTAGAAGTGCGCCCCGGTTTTGAAAAACTGCTGGATGTGGCAGCTGATCTGGGCATTCCGGTGGTTGTCATTTCCGGCGGTCTGGAAAGCTATATCGAGAGAAAATTAGCTCCCTACAAAGATAAGATACTTGCCTTTCATGGTGTGGGAATTGACCTCAGCGGTGAATTCATCAAGCTTAAATCAGCCTATGAAGCTGAGGGTGATCTGGTGCAAAAAACTCTGATCATGGACCAGTACGAATACCGGAAGGCCATATCTGTCGGTGACAACTTTACCGATTACCGCATGGCTCTGGCATCTGATCAGGTTTTTGCACGCGATACGCTGGCTATGGTCATGGAGAAACATAAACTGCCCTTCACTCTCTGGGAAGATTTTTATGATGTAGCCCGCTCCATCAGCAGTTCCAAATAAGATTTTCGTGTAAGTTCTGACCGGGGAATGTCCAGCAGGTCTAGCAGGGAAAGCAGTCGGTTACGAATGCTTTCCCCGTCTTTTTGGCTGATATCACTTTCCGCACAGTACTCGACCTCGATAAAACTGCCCAGCCCGGCAAGTTGGTCCAGACAGATATTGACCTGTGAAAATTCAGCTGTTCCCCGGTATGCTCTTCTTTTCTTTTCCACAGTAAGAACTGATTTATAGCCCAGAGATTTGAGTATTTCCTGCATCTCAGCTGCATTGCTGATTGCTGTTTCCACTTCAACACGCGTGTTGGACAGCGGATCCACTTTCGCCCCCTTATATGTAAGCATCGTCTGTGTTGACAGTTCGCTCCGCTGTTCTCTGATCCGCAGAGCTTCATCACTTTGGGCAAAGTTGCGGTCGGGAGCGTTATAGTAATGATCGCTTTCTTCCAGCATCTGAACAAAACAAAAGTTCTGAGCGAGGATCTTTTTTTCCAGATCCTGAACAGACTCAGTATCGACAAAAGCCTTAAATTCGATTTCCAGCATGACAGTGTACCTCCTTACCGCCTCATCTTCAGAAGCAGTTCAGCATCTTTCATATTAGGAGCAGCCAGCTCCAGACGTTCTTCCATAGACATTTCCTTTTCAAAATCGTTGATCAGCAGCTGACTGCCATGGAGAGACTTGCTGTGCCAGTTGACAGCGTGCACGAACTCCTCTGTTTCCTTCCAGAGATAAGGAGTGGGCAGAAAACCGGCAGCGAAGATTTTATAAAAACCTTCTGCGCTGTATAGGTCAGGATAGTTCTTTTCCAGAAAATCAATCAGCTGCCGGGAGTCCCGGTAAAGTTTGCGCTCGCGCTCAGCAACTTCTTCATTGCTGCTCATGTCGTCAAACAAGCCGTCTTGCTTTGCCCGGCGGTACTCTTTCAGTGTGTGCAGCGTAATACGGATGCTTTCGTCAATTATATCCGGTGTTGCCAGGTGACAAGCCTCGGAGTAGCTCACGACATGGATGAGTTCCGGGCTCGAATTATCGTGGGCCTGGATGTCATCCATGAGACAGCTGACCGCAGACAGCTGGATTTTTGCCTGATGCAGATCGGCAACGAAATATTCCAGTCCGGCGCGTGGCTGCAGCAGGACCTTGAAGTTTTCGTCTTCCAGCGAACGCAGCAATGTCAGCATAGTCCTGGACTTAGCCAGATCCTGTACGCCCCAGGTGCTGGCGGGTGTGTTCAGCATGTTTTGCAGAATAAAAGTTTTAATCCCCAATTTTTTGACCAGTTTTGCTGCCAGATATGCAGAGACAATGTAAGTTATATCGTCCGCGCCGCGGAAAGAGAAATGGTGGGAGACATTCGCCTCGAAGGGCTTGCCCGTTCCCGCCACATAGCGGATGGCGAGTATCTGCTCCTGCAGGCTGGTGTAAAGATCATAGGGTCCGCGTCCGTCAAGACGGTTGAACCACCATAGTGACATCGCATGCCAGCAGATATTAATAGTTTCCTCATACATGCCTGCCAGCTGGCTGATATTTTTCGTGCCGGCATAAGTGCGCAGTAAGAGCGGTCTGCCTGCTTCATATATCTGCACATATTCATCTGCAGAATTGATCGGGACCCCTCCGCCATTGCTTTTGCCGTACCAGTTTTCGCCGAAATCAGATTGCGACAATTGTGAGGTTCCCAGAGACAAAATGTCGAGCAGACTGCCGGCGGCCAGTTGCCTGGCCCAGTCAGCACATTGCCTGACTGCTTCCGTTCTTTTCTGGTCCGAGGCATAGGGACCGACATGCACCCGGATGAGCGGTCTCTTGCCATAGGCACCGCTTCTGCCTGCCTGCAGGCGCTTCAGGACAGTGTCCTGTCTGCTGCCGAACTCGGGATAATTGTCAGCGGCAGGACATTTGAGATAGTGGTATTCGCCTTTATCAATCAGTTGTCTGGCGAAACTCTCGCGATCATTGTCATATTGGCTGCTCTCCAGCATGTCAGCCGGTATCTTGAAGGCGGGCACGCCCATAGTCAGCAAGGTATCCCGTGCAGATTCTCCGCCCTGAAAGCAGCTGACCAGATCTCCGAACTCCCTGGCAACAGCCTGGCAGGACTCAGGTAAACCGCCAAAGAAAAGTGCGTCAACAGGACCGCCCTGTGAGGAGAGCATTTGTTTCTTCTTCAGTTCCTCAACAAAACAACCAAAGATGCGCCGGGCATCGGACTGATCCAGCCGGTAAGTTATTCCGATTCTGTTAATTTTGTTAGTTCTGATCCAGGCTATGATCTCTTCCTTTGCCCGGTCATCACTGATATGAGAGAGAGCAAGCTCAAGCTGTTCTCCGGCGCGGATCACCTGATAGCCGCAGTTCTGCAGGAGTGAAGCCGCCGACTGTATGCCAAGGGTATGGGCATCGTGCGCAGTTTTGATGAAAGCGTAAACAGCTGTTGGATTATCTGCTCTCATTATTGCTCCTTTCGAGTAAAGTCGAAAAAAAGCCCTGTAAATCGAAGTTTTTCAGGTTACGCCCTGTTTCCCGGAAATCTACTTCCATCAGGGCAGAAGCGAGATCAATTATCAGAGACGTGTTTTTCATGTCAATATCCATGAGCCTGCCTAAAGCCTCCAGGGGCACCAGACCGCAGGGAACATCCTCGAAAATATAGCGATGATCCAGTGTTTCCGGTGCATCGATGGCTTCATAAGCCGGTGTATCGTGAATACATTCGTAGAGATTGTTACCTTCAGAATGATAGCTGCGTCTAAGCCATTCCATTGTGCTGACAACTTCACAGCCCAGAGCCTGAGAAACTTCGACCCGTTCCTGATCGATTTTCTCCAAAAAAACGGCTATGCGCGGTGAAATGCCATCCCAATAATGCTTGAAGCCAAAGTTGGGACTCTCGGTCCAGCCGCTGTTTAACAGAAGCGGAGCACAGTGCAGAATCATACCTGTATTGCCGATCGAAGTCTGAATGATGGATTTGGCGGGGCTGAAATGGCTGCGAATACCTTCAGGCAGGGCGGCTAGAACTTCCCGGCTTTTATAAGGTTCTAAAGTAGCCAGGTAGACTGAATCTTTAATCGCGATAACATGGACACTGTTAGCGGTGTAGCGTCGGGCAGTGTGGATAACGGTCTGGCTTTCAGAAATACTTGGCTGCAGAGTTTTGTTCTGCAGACTGAAATAGTGTTGAAATTCAATGGCCCCGCAGGTTCTGCCGGGGCTCAGGATAATAGGTATTTCCTTTTTCATGTTCTTGCCGAGCAGCAAGGCCAGCTCTTTATGAGCAAAGGCCGGCGTCATGATAATTATCAGGTCGCTATCCTCTAAGGCAAGAGCGATATCCCGGGTAGCACCGCTGATAGAAATATTGCCCTGCAACACGCCTGAACAGTGGATAGACTTACTTTCCTGCAACAAGTCGACTGTATCCGGATTGCGGCCATAGATGCATACTTCATTGCCCGCAAAGGCCAAATGAGCAGCCATGGCTAAACCGGTATTCCCTGCTCCAATAATAGTTGTCTTCATAAGCGACCTCCCTGAATGAGCAACAGGCGATTTATAGAATATGAAAATGACAGATAAACTAATTATACGACTAAAATATTAATCTGCTGTGAACAATTGCCCTTCGGCTTCTTGTAAACAGTCATTTTGTTAGTCAGCAGCTTTAGGTATAATGATCCTTAGTGATATTATCTTAGAAAACATTGAGAATATCTAAGGGGGACTCAGAGGTGAGCAAAACAATAGAAATGCAATTTGACGAAGAAATGCTGGAGTATATTCAGGACCTGCAGCTTAAAACTGTGGCTTTCGGCGGTTACGACCGTAAAGACGTTTATGAACAGATCAGAGCATTAATTAACAAGGCCAGAGGAGTATGCTGTGCTTTGACAGAAGCTGCCGTAGCGGAAGCGGAGCGGGGTGTAATCAGCAATTTCGGCAGGCAGGAAGTTTTAGAGTCACTCGGCACTCAGGATACGTCATTTGCTGCGGCTTATCCGGATGCCGGTTCGACAAATGAAGAAATGAAAATTGCTGAGTCAACGATCGAAGCTTTACAGCGGGAGCTGCAGGCAGTTGAAACAGAAGCACAGGATGCCAGAGTCCGTGAGCAGAAAGCAGTGAGAGCTTTAAACCAGGAGAAACTGGAATATCAGAAAGAGCTGCTGAAGCTGCAAACAGATTTAGAAGAAATCCAGCAGAAGAATGAGGAACTGCAAAAGCAGAGATCAGAAGAAGAACAACGCCAGGATGTCATGGACCAGGCTTCTGCTATTCTGCGTGAAGCCAGACTTGAAGGCGCGAGACTTATCGATGATTCCCGGGCCAGGATTGACCAGGAAATCCTCTTAGGGCGTGCTCTCAGAAATGAGGAAGAAAGCAAGGCCAAAAGAGATATCGCAGTTTTATCAGAAGAGCTGGAAGAACTGGCACAAGCTTGTCTGAAACACCGTGAATATCTCAGGCAGAGCAAGGCTTTGCTTACCGACGTGCTGGAGTTTGCTGAGACAGGTGAAGACATGGCAGCAGCGGCGTTAGAAGGCAGCAATAGTGAAAGTACCAATGCAGTCTTGGATAGATATGAAGGCAAGAGTGAGGCGGGTGCTGACCGGCAGGCCGAGTATGTAACTGATGAAGCAAGCAGCGGTCTTGCTGCAGAAGAGCTGCTTGCCAAGGACGACCCCGAAGGCAGCGCGGACTAAGGACTGCCAGCCGGCTGAACTGTACAGGGGACGAAAATAGAAGAAGTCGAGATTATTGATGAATCTGATTGAAAGGCGACAGCGCCGGACATTCAGGCGGGATAGCCTGATCGCTTTTGCCCTGCCTTTATTAATTTTCTACATCTCATATGCTTTTTATGGCTTGTTTCCTTTTGGGAACCGTCATCTGCTGACGATTGACCTCTATCATCAATACGCCCCGTTTTTAGTAGACTATGGTCGCAAACTGCGGTCTTTCGAGTCGCTCTTTTTTTCCTGGTCGGGAGGCCTGGGCACCAGCTTTTATCCCTTGTTTACTTACTATCTGGCCAGTCCTGTTAATCTGATCATGCTCGTCTTCCCCCGTGCCTATGTGTCAGAAGCAGTTCTAGTGATCACTCTTGTGAAAATTGGTCTGATGGGCGCCAGCTTCCACTGTCTTCTTAATTTCGGTTTTCGCAAAAAAGACCGCAGCAGTATTATTTTTGCTTCCTTTTATGCTTTATCGAACTTTGTTCTGGCTTACAGCTGGAATATTATGTGGCTTGATACCCTGATCATCTTTCCGCTGGCTATTCTGGGACTGATCCGCCTGGTCCGCCACGGCGAACGCAGACTGTACTTGATCAGTCTGGCTGTAATGCTGATGCTCAACTATTACTCAGCATTTTTCGCCTGCGTCTTCATCGCACTCTATGCACTGCTGCTGCTTACCCGCTATATGAGTAAAGGATCCTGGCAGATATATTTTAGCAGGCTGGGACAGATAATCGGACTTTCTCTGCTTGCGGTTATGCTGGCAGCAGTGGTTTTGCTGCCGACAGTCAAGGCTCTTTCCATTACTTCCGCTGCAGGCGATGCCTTTCCGCGTTGGGGCAATTTTTCCGACAGTATGCTTGACCTGATGGGTCAGCTGGAGATCTTGCGTGAACCAAACGTTATGTCCGGTTTGCCTAATATTTATGTCGGTTTGCTGCCGCTTCTTCTGTTGCCTTATTTTTTCCTGAGTAAAGGTATTAGCAGAAAAGCAAAAATCGGGCATGCAGGGCTGATCGGCTTTCTCTTTGTCAGTTTCTACAGTGCTGTGCTGGATTTCATCTGGCATGGTCTACATTACCCGAATTCTCTGGATTATCGCTATGCCTTTGTGCTGGTGCTCCTGCTCCTGATGATGGCCTATCAGGCCTTGCCTGAAATCCGCAGGCAGGGACCGGCCCCTGCACTGGGCATGGCCATGCTTATGTTTGCTCTGGTTTTACTGCGTGAGTGGAATCAAAATCAGACGGGAGCGGGCAAGTGGCGTGTTCTTGCCACATTGATCCTGCTGGGTCTGTACATTATTGTCCTGAGCCGCCGTTCAGGCCGGCCGTCCCGCCCCGCCAAGCAGCCATTTGTCAGACTGGGAACCACAGCCTTGCTGCTGGTGATGCTGCTTGAGCTCCTTACCAATGTAACGGCCGGTATCAGCGACTTGCAACAGCGTTATCCACTGGGAGACCGTATTCACTATACAGATAATGAACGTGCACGGGAGATCAGCAGCAGGATTGAGGAAATAAAGGATGAGAAGGGCAGGCCTTATACGCGCTTTGAAATTTTGCCGGATACGACTGTCAATGATGCCATGCTTTTTTCCACAAACGGTTTTAGTATTTTCTCCTCAACTTTTCAGGAAGCACCTATAGATTTTTTGGAAGAGCTCGGCTTTCCGACCAATGGTGTGAACAGTTTCCAGTATAAAGAGTCAAACATTTTTATGGACAGCATTATGGGGATTGAATATCTTTTCCGCCCCTGGGACACAGTCATACAGGAAGATATACGGACGGAGCTTGCCGGCGGCAGCAATTACAAACTGTATCGGAATGATTACGCCTTGCCCTTTGGCTTTTTTGTTGCGCAGACAACGACCAATATTAATGTGCAGGATTTAGCTGACTCTCCCTATGCTGTGCAAAATCGCTTGAGCTACCTGATGGGCGGGTCAGAACAGATCTTTGAGCATCTGCATTTTTCACCCTGGCTGAGCGAAGGTGCTTATGTGGAGGAAAGGGGCATCAGCGGCGACCAATTTTATGCACGTAGCAATGATTCAGACTGGGCCTTTCTTTATACCGTCGCTCCGGAAAGCGGATCTTACTATCTGGCCTGGGACGATATCAATGCCGGTATCAAAAATGTCAACGGTTTTCTGCGCGACGGGACGGACTTTTTCCACGTTGGCGGCAAAACTAACGGCATGATTGATCTGGGATATGTGGAGGCAGGAGATACCATCCACTTCCGGGTCAATCTTGGCAGGAATGATCAGACGGATGGAGAGTTCAAAGCTTATCTGGTCCGGCTGAATCAGCCGGCCTTTGAAGAGACTATCGCCGGATACAAGTCAGCTTCTCTGAAAAATCTGCAACAGGGTTCGCACTCCTTTGAGGGCACGGTTCAGGCACCGGAACAAGGTTTTGTTTTTATACCGACATTTGTGCACCCCGGCTGGAAGGTTAAAGTAGACAATGAACCGGTTGAGGTCACTGCCATTCGCGATAGTTTCATGTTGATCACGGTTTCTGCAGGCGAGCATCAGATAGAAGCTAAGTTCACCCCGCCCGGCTTTTATGCCGGTTTGCTGATATCCCTGCTAACTGCAGGCGCTTGTCTGCTTTATTTGATCCGGAGGAGGAAGCAAGGTAAGAGTGCAAGATATATGAACATAGATCTGCCAACGCTGGCAGATCAGGAAAAACAAAAAGAGAAGGCAGATCAGGATAAAAAAAGCAATTCAGCACACAAGATGCGCAAAACACAGATCCACAACAGCATTGAGCAATGATCGGAGGATAAAATGGAGAAACTATATCATATTCAGCTGGACGATTCACATGGAGCTCGTTACGCAATAATGCCGGGTGATCCCGGCAGAGTCGAACTCATAGCCAAGTTGCTGGATGAACCGAGATTCTTAGCTTCAAACCGTGAGTATACCAGTTGGATCGGTTCGCTCGAGGGCGAGAATGTACTGGTGACTTCTCACGGCATTGGCGGGCCTTCCACAGCGATAGCCGTGGAGGAACTGTACCGGACGGGAGTCAGAAACTTCATTCGTGTCGGTACCTGCGGCGGCATGGATTTGGAAGTGGCAGGAGGTGATCTGGTAATAGCGACGGCAGCAATTCGCATGGAGGGAACATCACGCGAGTATATTCCCATCGAGTTTCCTGCTGTAGCGAATTGGGAGCTGACCGCTTCGCTGGTGGAGGAGGTTAAATACAGAACATTTCCCTACCATACAGGAGTAGTGCAGTGCAAAGATTCTTTCTATGGTCAACATGATCCTGAACGTATGCCCGCAGGCTATGAGCTGAAAAACAAATGGGAGGCCTGGTTAAAGGCTAAAACTTTGGCTTCCGAGATGGAGAGCGCGACGCTTTTCATCGTTGCTCAGGTTTTAGGAGCGCGGGCTGCCTGCATCCTGACCACTATCTGGAATCAGGAACGGATCAGGCAGGGACTTGATGACGATCAGACCTATGGCAGCGGACGAGCTATTAAGGCAGCTGTAGAAGCTGTGCGCAGGGATATTCTCAAACAGCGATAATGTTTTCGTAATAAATGTTTATTGTGTATAATTTGACTAAAGCAGGCAAGATATTTATGATTGTCTATGGTCAAATTACGAAAAGAGGTTCGAGATGAAAAGTTCAGTATTAGTACACGGTGATTTATTATATGCGGCTACGCCACAGAAGCTTTCACTGCATCCGGATTCCTGGATGCATCTGAAGGCGGGGAAAGTTGAAGGCATTTATGCTGAAAAACCGGAAGTGGATGCTTGCGAGATCAGAGATTACGGCAAGCAAATGATTCTACCGGTTTTTGCGGATATTCATATCCACTCGGTTCAGTATGGACAGCGTGGTTTAGGCATGAATCTAGAGCTTTTGCCCTGGCTCAGCAACTATACCTTTAAGGAAGAAGCGCGCTTTGAGGACCTGGAATATGGTAAAAAAGTCTTCCCGCTTCTGCTGAATGAGCTCTGGTCACTGGGTTCCCTTAACCTCTGTACTTTTTCCAGCATGCATCTGGAATCAAGCCTGATGCTGATGGACATGTATGAAGAGGCGGGCTTCCGTGCTTATGTCGGTAAAGTCAATATGGACTGCTGTGATGAACCCAGACTGAAAGAGGAGTGTGACATTTCTTACGCTGACACCAGGGAGTGGCTGGAAAGAAGCAAGCAATATAAGAACGTGAAGCCTATTATCACGCCGCGTTTTGCGCCTTCCTGTACTGCGCCGCTGCTAAAACATCTGGGCCAGCTGGTGCAGGAATACGACCTGCCGGTGCAGACCCATTTGAACGAAAACAAAGGCGAGATCTCCTGGGTTCAGGAATTATTCCCTGAATCCAAGAGTTATTATGACGTTTATCGCAGTTACAATCTGAATCCCAAAGGTAAAACGGTTCTGGCCCACTGTATCCATAATTCAGAGGCGGAATTGGAGGCCATGCTGGAGGATGAAGTCTTTGTTGCTCATTGTCCGGCATCAAATGTCAACCTGTCCAGCGGTATCATGCACCTGAGAGAAATGCTGGATGCAGGTTTCAATATCGGTTTGGGTTCTGATATCGGCGCCGGCGACAGGCTCTTCATGGGAACTGCGGCAGTTGATGCGATCCGCGCATCCAAACTGTATAGTCTGCAAAGTGAAGGTAAGGTCGAGCCTGTCAACTATATCGAGGCTTTTTATCTGGCTACTGCCGGAGGCGGATCCTTCTTTGGTGATTGCGGAAGCTTTGCCCCGGGCAGCACAGCAGATTATCTGGTTGTCGATGATAAATGCTGGCCGGCTTCTGATCGCATCGGTCTGGACGAAAGGCTGCAGCAATTCCTCTATCTGGGAGGAGCTGAACAGATTAGCGAACGCTGCATGCGCGGTGAAGTGATAGAAAAGCCTTTCCCGGATATCTGCTAAAAATCAGCTTATTTAACAAGTGAACGCTCCCCGTCAGTAATATCAGCTGGCGGGGAGTATTTTTAATATGAACATTACATGACCTGACGTGTGAGTACCCGTCCCGGCCTGTTGCCGGTATGTACTCCTTGGTCAACAGTCAGTTCGCCGTTAACAAAAACATATTCGATCCCGCGCGGGTATTGCTGCGGATTTTCGAGACTGGCACAGTCATTGACAGTTTCTGGATTCAGCAAAACAATATCGGCAAAGTAGCCCTCCTTCAGGAAGCCGCGCTGCGATAAACGGAAAAGTTCAGCTGCTTTCCCGGACACTTTATAAACAGCCTCTTCCCAGGAGAGCAGACCCTCTTCGCGTACATATCTGCCAAAAAACCGGGGGAAGGAGCCATAAGTTCTGGGGTGAGGATGGGCACTGAATAAACCATCAGTGCACAGGTTCATTTCCGGGCGCCGGATCAGGCGCTTAACATGCTCTTCCTTGCCAAATTTGGTGATGATGCTGATGGATCCTTTTTCGGAATAAATCAGATCCATGGCAACTGTGTAGGGATCTGACTGCCGCAGCTCTGCAATTTCATCCAGACTCTTGCCGAGGACGTCGGCATTCTCCGGGGATGCCACACTGCTGATTAGTAAATTTCCGGTTCCGGTGTTGCGACAGAAACCCTCCCAGCCGGGCAGACCATCTTGCATATCCTGCTTCATACGGACTCTCAGCTCGCTGGATTCTAGACGCGACAGCATCCGGTCAGCACCACCCTCGACCGCCCAGGGGGGCAAAACCACAGTCAGGGTTGTACTGCCGAAAGGATAGGGGTACTGGTCAAAAGAAATTTGTAAACCTTCTTCTTTGGCCTCATCCAGCAGCTGCAGCATGCGGTCAAACTTATGAAAATTCCACTCTCCGGATACTTTGAAATGAGAGATGTGCCCGCGGCAGCCACTTCTGCGGCAAATTTCCATAACTTCTTCTATGGCTTCAATTATTTCGTTAGCTTCGCTCCGCATGTGGATGGAGAAAACCCCGTCATACTCCGGCAGCACAGAACACAAATCTGCCAGTTCCGCAGTATCGGCGTAGATGCTAGGAATATAATCCAGACCGGTAGTGAGCCCGAAACCACCGTTTTTCAGATCTTCTCTCAGCAGTTCTTTCATCCGGGAAAGTTTTTCCGGAGAAGGCGCAGCAGGATCATATCCCATGGCGCAAAGGCGCAGATTGCCATGTGGCACCATGATGCACAGATTTACAGCCGGCTGTGCCCGGAGTACAGCCTCACGGTAGTTTTTCAAAGTGCGGAAGTGCCAATTAAAATTATTGCTGTCCCCGTCGATACCACTCAGGTACTTTCGCCAGCTTTCAACATGTTCCTCAGGCAGGGGAGCAACTGCAGTTCCGTCCTGACCGGCAAATTCACAGGTTATGCCCTGCAGACTCTTCGGCAGCAGGCAGGGGTCATCAAAAACCATGATATCGGAATGTGCATGTGTATCAATAAAACCCGGACTTGCATACAAGCCTGAGCCATCTATGACAAGATCAAATTCAGCGGATGAACTATCTTGCTTCCTGCTGCTATCAATCAGAGCAATCCGATCACCTTTAATGACGATATCAGCAAAGAACTTTTCTCTTTTGCCACTGCCATCAATCAGCATCACGTTTTTTATTAATGTAGTCAAAATAAGCCCTCACATTTCTTAATAGCCCTGCTGCCAGCTCAAAGTGCAAGCAAATTACCACAAATTCCGCGGTAGACTTCGGCGGCCTTCTGCAGCTGTTCAATCTCGATATACTCATCATCCATATGACACTGAATTTCTTTGGAAGGACCAAAACCATAGACGGCCAAGCCGGCCTCGCCACCATAATGACTGCCGTTGGTGCAGAAACTATAGACACCTTTTGTCCGCGGCAGCCCCGCGCTTTCCATCGCGTCCAGAATAGCCAGGCTCTCAGGGGAGTCCGGATCAGTTTTCCAGGCAGGGAAGAAACGCTTTGCCTTGATAGTCTCGCCGGTATAACAGATGGCTGAACTCTCGACCAGGCCGACTTCAGCCTTGAAATCAGGGATTTTATTGCTTAGCTGCTCGATAACCTTGTTGATAACATCTAAAATACTGCTGGCGCTGTCAGTAGTCAGCGTACGTACATCATAGGTAGCCAGACAACGGGCAGGTACCACGGAAGCTCCGGGATAAGGCTGAGAGCAGATATCCACCAGTTCCATAATGGCCGGACCTAAATCCGGATCATGGCCCAGGTCCATTTTGGCCAGTTCCGGAATCAGTTCTGCCATGTGATAGACAGCGTTGATACCCTGGGAAGGATTGGATGAATGGCAGGGTTTACCAAAGCTTTCGATGCGCAGCTCCATACGTCCCCGCTGACCATAGTTTAGTTTTAAGTCTGTTGTTTCACAGATGATCACGTAGTCGGGCTTGTATCTTTTGGAAATCTCACGTGCTGCCACGCCTTCAAAGCATTCTTCATGGACAATGCCGCTGATCATTATATCACCGGCAAAGTCATGCCCGTGTTCGTGTACGAATTCTGCTACTCCGCTAATTGCAGCAGCCAAAGGTCCCTTCATATCGCTGCTGCCACGGCCGTAGACTCTGCCATCCCGGATCTGCCCGCCAAAAGGATCTACGGTCCAGTCTTCCGCTTTGGGAATGTCTACAGTGTCAATGTGAGAATCAAAAAGAAGCTTTTTACCCGGATGTTCGCCCCGGATTATGCCGACAATGCTGCCATAGCGGTCTATATTGATTTCATCAAACTCCAGCCGTGTGAATAAATCTTTTAGAAAATCCACCAGATCCTTTTCCTCACCTGACAGGCTGCGAATCTGAATCAGTTTCGAGCACAGTTTTTCCACATTTACACGCATACATTCCCTCCGATAGTTCTTCTGCGTCTGCCATCAAGTCCTTACAGTCCTGGTTCATCATTATTCGTTAGATATTTTTCTTTTTCAAGACCAAGTAAATCTTATCACTTCTATACCCCGTTGTTTGGGTTGAGGCTTTACCGGTATTCGTTTGTGGCGATACTGTGAAAAATATCGAAGATTCAGCTTAGCAGACTTCCTGCTGCAACAATATAAAAAGCAGATATGCTAGACTAAACTATGTAAAAATCTTGAACTAATTTGTCGCACGGATAATCCCTTTTATAGTATCCAGACTTAGCAGGCAGAGGAGGGAATAAGTTAATGAACGAACAAAAATTTCCGTCAGAGGAAGAGCGTCCCGATATTGAAGCAATAAAAGATCTTCCATATCCGGAGGAAAAGGATATGGAAAACCAGGCAGGTCCTGTGCAGGACATAGAGAGACCGGAAACCCGAGCTGTTTTCCAGACAAATCCGCAATCACCGCTGCGCTATCAAAACAGCGGCAGCAATATGTATCATCAGCCCCCGAGGGGGCAGGATAACACACGGGCCTATTACCAGACAGCTGTGATTCCTCCTTATGACGCTCAGGCTGATGTGGCAGCTGCACAATCCGTTTCCCGTAAAACGCCGGGGGCAATCGGCTTCGCTTTTGCTGCGTCGCTCCTATCCCTCTTTATGCTGCCGATGTTTCGGGAAATATTACCCCACTTTCTGAATGCTTATGTGGATCCGATTACCTATGATCGCGAAAGCTACCTCCTGTATTTCCTTCTGGTGCTGATCTACGGCGGCATAAGTGCCATGTTAGCAGTGCTGGGGCTTATCTTCGCCCCGGTAGGGATAAACAGAGCCAAGCGCTATAATCTGGAAGGATCTGCTCTCGGCTCGGCGACAATTCTGATTTCAATTGTATCTCTGATCTTACTTATAGCCAGTATTGCCTGTTCACTGGTCATCTTTAATATTTTATAAATAATTCATAAATACAATGCTATAAAAAGGAATTAAGCATAGTGGAAATAATTACCGGCAAAACTTACTATCAGGCTCCGCCGATTTATCATCTGAGAGATTTAATCATAGAGGGCCGGAGAAAATACAAAGACCGTGTCAGTGTTGCTTACCGCGAAAAAGTTAGTGACAAGGATCCGGTTACAAAGACATATGACGATCTTTATCGCGATGTGCTGCGTATGCAGGACTCCTTGAGCAGGATCACCAGGGCCGGCAGCAGAATAGCAGTCATTGGCGATAACAGTTACAAATGGATGGTCACTTATCTCGCTGTTGCCTCAGGTTTCGGCTGCATTGTACCGCTGGATCGTTTGTTGAAACCAGAGGAACTGGGTCCCATGCTGGAGCGCAGCCACGCCTCAGTTGTCGTGTATGACGCACCCTTCCATGAATTAATGCAGCATCTGAAAAAAAACAATAATAATATTTCCCATGCTATTTTAATGGAAAGCGAAAAATTGACGGAAAAAATGGAAGCTGAGATCAGAAGTGAGTACTCGGCTGATTCATCTTTCTATTTTTTCAACGATTTCATGGCACAGGCAGATTGTGAAGAAGTGCTTGAATCAGCTAGTCCCGATTCCTTGCTCTGGCAGGCGCACCGGGATGATGAAAGCTGCGCCGTTCTTTTTACATCCGGCACCAGTTCATCAGCTAAAGCCGTGATGCTGACAGAAAAAAACCTCTGTTCCAACGTGCGTGCTCTCCTTGGCTCCGTGAGTTTCGATGATAATATCAGCGCTCTGTCAATACTGCCCTTACACCATACCTTTGAAAACACCTGTGGTTTTCTGTCTATGCTTGCTATCGGAGCACGTATCGATATCTGTGATGGACTGCGCTATGTGTCGAAAAATCTGAAGGAACATCAAACCTACATTCTTATTGCTGTCCCGACCCTCCTGACCGGTATGAAACGCAGTATTGAAAACCAGGCAAAAAGAACAGGCAAGTATCGCAAACTCCGTCTGGGCTTGCGTTTGTCCCGGGCTTTGAGCTTTATTGGCATCGACTTGCGCCGTGAGATCTTTAAAGAGGTGCTGGCAGAGCTGGGCGGAAAACTTCAGATAATTATCAGCGGTGCCGCTTCTTTGGATAAAGAAACTTTACGTTTCTTTGCTGCTCTCGGCATTGATGTTTTGCAAGGCTACGGCTTGACTGAAGCCTCACCGGTGGTCTCAGGCGGCAACACCAAAGTCAACCTTCTGGGCACTGTCGGTCAGCCCATCGCCGGCATTACTGTTGCCATCGATAATGATAAAAAAGGTGAACCCGGAGAGATCCTCGTCTACGCGGATACAGTGATGAAGGGTTATCTGGACGATGAAGAGGCGACAAGGGAAGCCATCGATGAAGCCGGCTGGCTTCACACCGGCGATATCGGCCGCATGGGCAGACGAAACTCCATCAGCATCACCGGGCGCAGCAAATCTATGATCGTGCTGTCATCCGGGAAAAAAGTATACCCGGAGGAGCTGGAAACACTGCTGAAACAGGAAGAGTACATCAAAGACTCACTGGTTTTCGGTCAGAGAACCGCTTCCGGCGACGTTATTATCACTGCTAAGCTGGTCCTCGATGAAGAAAGAATCCGCGAAAGAACCGGCAAACATGACGGAAATCTGGATGAAGCTGATATCAGTGAGGAACTGGCTACTATAATTGAAGAAGTCAATCGCAGCCTGCCTTCTTTCAAGGGAATCCGTTCCTATTTCTACAGTTTTCAGGACATGCTTCAGACCACGACCATGAAAGTGCGCCGCGGTATGGAACTGGAGAATTTGCAGGCTCTCTATGAACGGACAAAGGTGAACTGGCAGACTCTGCGTGGTGCGAATATAGATAAATTTACTGAAGACACAGCCGCTGCCATCGAAGCTGAGGACTCTGCCGGGTATCAGGACACCAGGCCGGCTGCAGCCCGGGCAGAAAGCTCTGACCTGAAAACAGCACAGTCGGAGCAGAAGACTTCAATCATAGAGAAGATCCGTCTTAAAGAGCTGAAACGTGCCAGGCGCAGGTACTACCGGGATTTACGCGTGATTAACAGATTGCGTGATGATATCGAGACAAGACGTGAACTTCTGGCAGAAGATGAGCGCAATCTTGAAATCTGCGAAGCAGTCCTGAAGCAGCGTCTGAATAAAACTAAACAGACGCTTGATCCGGATCAGGCGGGACTGGACCTGACAGCCGTTGCAGTGGAATTGGAGAATCTGCTTACTTAGCAGCGGGGACTGTGACCATAGTCCTCCTAGGCGTCAGCAGGGGCAAAAGCAATCTCACCATTTTCCAGCGAAGCGATTTTTGCCAGAGAGCAAAGATTAAAGCCGGCGGACCGGATTAATTCAGGTCCTTCCTGGAAGGACTTCTCAATTGCAATACCAATGCCGGCAATAGAAGCCTGAGCTGACTCGACCAAATCGATCAGTCCTCTGAGAGCACAGCCATTGGCCAGAAAATCATCTACAATTAGCACATGATCATCCTCTGTCAGCAGACGTTTGGAGATGGCGATGCTGTATTCTTTCTTTTTTGTATATGAATAAACGTTGCTTTGATGACGGTCGGAAGTCAGGTTCAGCGTGTCGTATTTTTTTGCGAACAGAGCAGGGACGGAAAATTTTCTTGCCACCAGAGCGGCAATAGCTATGCCGGAGGCTTCAATCGTCATGACTTTAGTGATCGGCTCATGCTCAAAATAACGGTACCAGGTTTCTGCCATTGCATCAAAAAGCTCCACATCCAGCCCCTGATTAAGAAAACTGTCCACCAAAAGAATGTTGCCGGGCAAGACCCGTCCGTCAGCTAATATTCGTTCTTCTAATTTTCTCATGTATTTCTCCCTCTTCAAGAGCAACTTCAACAAAATTGACTTGTTGCCTTAGTTTGTTGCAGAGCTCTTCTTTGCTATTGTATTTGAATTCGTAAACCAAAAATTCGGCTGGCAGCAGGTCCAGAATTTCTTTTAGCCGGGGTAAATTCCAGAGCTCATGCTTGTCAATTGCTTCGACATGATAATAACTTTCCGCATAACGTTCCTCGTAGCTGAGATCTTTCCATACAGGCAAATCCCGGCTGACAGGGACATAGGGACGGCTCAGTGAGCTATGCAAGTGGATGCCTTTGAAATAAGGCAAGAGCTGCCGATGTTGTTTTAAACAGGAGATAATCCAGTCTGCGGCTTCTGCTTCTGTCTCTATGGAGGGTTGGGCGCAGATAAGATGCCCTGTGTCGAGCAGGAAACCCTTGTTGGGATAATCTACTCCATCAATTAAATTCTGAGTCAAAACGGGATCAAGCAGATTAAGCCCGGCCCACCACAGGTTTTCCATTAAAAAGGCGGGCGCAGGTAACCGGCTTGTTTGCAGCTCTTCTTTGAAGGGACCCAGAATCGCGTTGATCAACTCGATGGCGCAGTTAATAACGGTGGCATCGCTATGTCTGGCTTTGTAGGTAAAAGTTTCATCAAGAGAAACCTGTGATACATGAAAAACGACGTATTCGACCTCCAGTTCCAGTGCTTTACGCAGGGAAGCCTGATAGAAGTCAACCATATCTTCTCTTGTTTCACCCCCGAAAAAATTTATCCAGGCTGAACGAGAACCAAAGTCATGATCGAGAAATTCATGGTCTTCCAACCAGAAGTTCACCCAATCGGCAAAGAAGGGCAGGTGCAGACCGACAATATTTTCTCTGGAAAATGTATTCATATTCTGGCCACAGTAAACCAGCTCGAAGCCGTCAAGAGCATAGTCTTTCATAAGAGAAATTCCCTTGTCGGGCCCATAAAAAGAGGAGCGTTCAGGAATATCGATGACGCTGAGCAATTTTTTCATAGAACTATCTTAGCAGATACAAGTAAGATGAAATTCAAAATTTTAAGATCTTTTTGTCAGAAAATCAGAATAGACGATCTTGCCCTTGGGCCATACTTCAATAAGCGGGCCTGTGGTAATATGAAATAAACAAAAGTCAGAGGGGGTTCATCATGCAAACATCTAAACGTATCGGCAAAATGCAGCTATCTCCTATCAGGCGTCTCATACCATATGCAGACGCTGCCAAGAAGAGAGGTACCAAAGTATTTCATCTGAATATCGGGCAACCTGATATTGAGACTCCGAAAGTCTTTATGAAAGCGATCAAAGAAGCGGAGATTGATGTATTGGCGTATTCAGACTCCCGTGGCTGGGATCCTTTGCGCCAAAGTCTGGCTGACTATTACAGGCGAATCGGCGGCGATTTCGAACTTGAAGATTTCATCATTACCAATGGCGGCAGTGAAGCTCTGCAGTGGGCTTTTGTCATCACCTGCGACATCGATGATGAAATTCTGGTGCCGGAGCCTTTTTATACAAATTATAATAGCTTCACCGCTCCCTTTACAGTCAGCATAACTCCGATCACCACTCATGCGGAGAACGGTTTCGCCTTGCCTGATGAAGCAAGCATTGTTGAACTGATTACAGACAGGACACGCTGTATTGCCCTGTCCAACCCGGGCAATCCCACCGGTGTGGTCTATACGCGCGAAGAAGTAGAAATGATTGCCAAAATCGCCAAAGAACATGACCTTTATATAATTGCCGACGAGGTTTATCGGGAGTTCTGCTACGACGGCAAAAAAGCAGTCAGTTTTGCTACTTTGGAAGATGTCAAAGACCGCGTGATTATTGTCGACAGTGTTTCCAAACGCTTTTCTGCCTGTGGTGCCCGTATCGGCTGTATCGCATCCAAGAACAAAGAGGTAATGCTGGGAGCTCTGAAAATGGCTCAGGGGCGACTAAGCGCGCCGACCCTGGAGATGATTGGCGCCAAGGCACTCTATGAACTGGATCCCGGTTACTTTGATCCGATTCGCGAACGTTATCAGAGACGCCGTGATGTGATGATCGACGCCATGGAAAAAATGGATGGTGTAATGATCAAACGTCCGGCCGGGGCCTTCTATGCTATTGCCAGCCTGCCGGTGGACAATGCAGAGAAGTTTGCCATCTGGATGCTGAGTGAGTTCGAACAAGACGGGAAGACGGTCATGGTAGCCCCGGTGGAGAACTTCTATGCCACCAGGAATATGGGATTAAATGAAGCCCGTCTTGCCTATGTTCTGAAGGAAGAAGATCTGCATGAGGCAATGAAAATACTTGATGCAGGACTAAAAGCCTATCCCGGGCGTACCATCTAAAGTTAATTTTGATAAAAATTCAAAAACGCCATCTCCGGACTGGGGGTGGCGTTTTATATTCTCCGATCCGTAGAATGGTTGTTTGTGCAATATAATGCATATACTATATAAATATCACAAAAATTTGGGGTATTTGCATGTTTTCACGATCTGAAGCTACATTTACTTCATCTGACTTTCATCCTTTTAATTATTACGAACTTGGCAAACTGATACGCAGTATTCCGGGTTTGGAGGCAGCCGAACTGAATCCGGAGAAAATAACCTGTCTATCTTCGCCCCAGGGTCTGGCTGTGGACTTATCCTTGCCGGAACAGGGTGACTACTTACTTTGTCTCTACGATATGCGGGAGCTGGAGCGAGCCAGGCGGGCCTGGAATTTTGCTATCTACAGCTCTGCTCTGGTGGCCAAAATCTGCAAAAGACCTTTTGGCGATAATTCATTTTTGGGTGCAGCCAGCTTTGCTTGTATTAATCAATACTCTTACGTGTTGATGCCGGTAAGCAAAGGACAGCCCTTGAGCGAAATGCGCAGGCAGGAAGACTTCTTACAAATACTGCTCGACTTCGTTTTGCTCTCTTCTCTGCCTGTTGCTTTGAAAAAAGAGCCACGCCTTGCTTTCGTGGACACCGGCCGCGACCAGAATGAGTTTTTCCGAGACTTGAAAACTCAGTTTAAACGTGCCGAAGAACACTTTTTTAAGTATCGTGAACTGAAAGATCTGCCGGTATTTCTAAAAAGAAGCAAGCACAATTTGCGCAGAAGCAAGTACTTGAAAAATACAATGCAAATGTCGCCTTACACTCTGTCCGGCATTCATCGCCTGAAAGACGGCACACTGCGTTTATCTAAACCGCTTTGCCTTGAATACAGTATCATAGATATAAATCTCTGTGACCTGCTGACTCTTTTTCAAGAGGCAAAAGACACAGTGAAAAGCCTTTTGATCCATGTGTATTACAATCTCAGGGTTCCCTTGCAGTTTTTTAATCTCTACGCCCTGTACAACTTTACCCGGATAATACAAAATTGGAAATTGCCATATTCAGATTACTGTTTAGAAAAAATATATGATGATCTTCTGCAATTCAAGGCTACCCACAACGATTTTAAAAGCTCTATACCTCAATGGTATCAGGAGCCTGTCGTCCTTCCTCGGATTCAGGAAATTCCTTCTCAAGCTAATGTTACCGTTTTATATTTGTGGGAAAATATAAAGGAAATCATGCTATAATATAAAAATAATTTGATATGAAAGGAGCTGCCTATATGTCTAACGAACCGAGTAGCGGCGAAACCTTTCTTAGTGGTATTCGCTTTTATCGAAAAAAGAATCATATGACCCAAATAGATTTGGCCGAGGCTATGGGTGTGACTCAAACTTCTGTCAGTCAATGGGAAAGCGGCAGGAACTATCCTGATATCAAGACCGCGCGCAGGTTGGCAGATTATTTCAGTACTTCTTTGGACAATGTGCTCAGTCAGAGATCCCTGGAGGAGTTCGAAGATGCCGAACGCTTTTCTTTGAGGCCGGGTGACTATAGCGACAATGCGGAAACCAGTGAAGAACAAGTACAGCTTCTGGAACAAAAACGCTTGTTATTGCGGATATTTGAGGTTCTTTCTCCGACTGCCCGCCAGCGGGTACTTGACCGCGCCGAAGCTTATTTTGAAGTAGAACAGCTATCTGCCCAGGAAGACATGAAATAATTCAGACAGTTTAGTAGTTATATCTTTAACATAAGGCATAGCTGCAGGTAGGGCTATGCCTTATGTTAATCCGGGAAAATTAGCGAAATAGTGGCAGATCTCCTGATTTTACTGTGTTATGATAAGTAATAGATTTTCGATCTATTATGATGTCTATCGCAAGTAAGCAGAGATATATTCTTAGACTAAGCTATCTAGCAAAATTAAGGAGTAGATATGGCGCAGGTTTTATTAGGCAAAGAAGTTGCTGACGTTTTGACAGAAGAATTGGCAGATCGGGTTGCCAAGCTGAAGACAAAGGGTGTTGAGCCCTCTTTGGCCATTGTCCGATTAGGCGATGAGCCGGATGATCTCTCCTACGAGCGCGGAGCTATCAATCGTGCTGCAAAAGCAGCTGTCAAAGTTAAAGTTTACGAACTGCCGCGGGATCTGCCACAAGAAGACCTGGAGCAAGTTATCCAGGAGATCAATCAGGATGATTCCCTGCATGGCTGCCTGATTTTTCGCCCTCTGCCCCCACAGATCAATGAGAAGAAAATTGCTGCCCTGCTCGCACCGGGCAAGGATATAGATGGTTTTACTGACGGTTCTCTGGCAGGTGTTTTTAAAGGTGAGCCGAGCGGTTTCGCTCCCTGCACCGCTGAAGCAGCAATCGCCATCCTGAAGCACTACCATGTTAACCTTAGCGGAGCGCGTGCAGTTGTTCTGGGCCGCAGTCTGGTTATCGGCAAGCCGGTAGCGATGATGCTTCTGCAGGAGAATGCCACAGTCACAATTTGCCATAGCCGTACTAAGGATATCGCAAAAACAGCCAAAGAGGCGGATGTCTTGATTGCAGCTGTGGGACAGGCTAAGATGGTTACCCCGGAATTTTGTAATTCCGGACAGGTTATTATCGATGTAGGAATTAATGTAGACGAAGAAGGTAAATTAACAGGCGACGTAGATTACGACTCTGTGGAAGTTCTGGTAAAAGCAATCACTCCGGTCCCGCGCGGTGTCGGCTCAGTTACAACATCTATTTTGATGAAACATGTTGTCGAAGCAGCAGAACGGGCCATGGATTAATTGCTGAGACTGAAAGGCTTAAGTTAAAAATTAATTGACGAAAGTGCCGGACCTTTGTATAATTCCAATGCTATGCCTATAGATATCCCTGACTTGGCGGGTGTTTACATGCTAAGCAGATATCGATCATATTGATCTTGATCTATATACGTGAAAAGTCAAACAAAGCAGACAAGTTAGAGGGATGCTAAGAGACTTTTTGCTTTGATGAAAGGAATGATTTGAATGAAGCGGACGTATCAACCTAAAAAAAGACAACGCGCACGTGAACATGGTTTCCGTAAGCGCATGAAAACGTCATCGGGCAGAAATGTCCTGAAACGCCGTCGTCGCAAAGGCCGTAAAGTGCTGAGTGCCTAAACGGATTTCTTGTGCCGACCTATGAGAAGCTTAAAAGAAATATTGATTTCACACGAGTGTACCGCCGTGGTCAGCATTACAGCGGACGCTATCTTGTGCTGCATGCTTTTAAGCGAAGAGAGAAAGAACGGGATGCCCTGCCCCGCGTAGGTTTTGCCGTTGCAAAAAAGACTCGGAGCAGTGTGGAACGCAATCGTATGAAACGCCTGTTGCGTGAAGTTTTTCGACTCAGCGAACTCCAGCTTCTTCCCGGTAATGACATTATCGTGACGGCTCGTTGGCAGGATCAGGAACCGGACCAGAAGACCTTAGGCAAAGAGTTGCTTTATTTGCTCAGGAAGATGGAGCTGACGAAGGAAGCATAAGACAGCCCGCAGAGGGGATTGGCAATAGTGAATAACAAGGTGACCGAGAATAAAACGCCGCAGCAGAAATCTTTGGCTGCGCGTTTTCTCTTGCGTCTGATTAGTTTTTATCAAAAACAAATATCACCGCAAAGACCTGCTTGCTGCCGCTATACTCCTAGCTGCTCCGCTTATGCCAAGGAAGCGATTACCATACATGGAGCATTGCGTGGCAGCGCTCTGGCGCTTTGGCGTATTTTGCGCTGTAATCCTTTCGGCAAAGGCGGCTATGATCCTGTACCTGAAAAAACAAAGCTTTGTACCTGCAAAGAGACGTCTGAAGCCGCAATAAATTTGTCTAAACATTAAATGGAATCAAGGAGTTTTCAAGAATGATAAGTTTTGTTCCAGTGCAGCTGGCTCTGTTAGATCCGCTATATAAATTATTTAGCCTGATCCTGAGCAATCTATATGGGTGGATAGGCAACTATGGTCTGGTAGTTATCTTATTCACAGTCGTCGTCAGAGCTTTGCTGACACCATTAGGTTTGCGCTCACAGCGTAATATGCTGCGCCAGCAACTGCTGCAGCCGGACATTCAGGAAATTCAGAGACGCTATAAGAAAAATCCGGAGCGCCAACAGGAACTGACTCAGGAATTATATAAAAAGCATGGTATTTCGATGGCAGGCGGCTGCATTACATCTATGATACCCTTGCTGATCATCTGGCCTTTGATTTATATCTTCCGCTCACCTTTACGTTGGGTCGGCAAAGTTCCTGTAGCCAACCTGCGTCTGATTGCAGGGCTTCTGCAGACAAAGGGCTTGATGACAGAGGCGCAGGTAAGCCAGGTTGCCCTGATGGACATTCCGGTGATAAATGGTTTGCGTGAATCAGCCTCAGCTCTGGCAACTTCAGTCGAGAATGGCTGGATCCAACTGGAGCAGATCGTAAACACACGCTTCTTAGGTATGGACCTTGCACGGACGCCTTCCTGGAAACCTTCTGACTGGTTTGGACCTGAATGGCGCACCTGGCTGCCATTGCTGATCCTGGTGATTGTAACTATTTCATCTTATTTTCTGCAAATGTATATCGCCCGCATCAGTACTCCTTTCCCCAGACAGACCAAGGAAGAGAAAGCCCGCGAGAAGAGTAATCCTGCCAAGAGCGGACAGACACCTGACAATCAGATGGCCGGAATGGGTAAAAGCATGCAAATCCTGATGCCGCTGATCATGCTTTACACCATGTTCACCTTCCCGGCAGCAATGGGTCTCTACTGGCTTTTCCAGAACCTGATGTATTTGCTGCAGTCGTTACTGGGCTATCAGTTCTATGTCAAACCGTTAAAGAGGGAATTCGCGGCGGATGCTGCTCCGCTGCCGCGCAGAGCTAAGGAAGCGGTTCCGGATACTTCCGGATCAGCAGCAAGGAAACAAGGATCTTTTATGGATCGCATCAAAGAAATGGTTAACAAAGACAAATCGGAATAAAATTTCATTCATCTTTGCAGCAGGGTTTTGTGGTGAACTTGCTGTCTATTTAGGAGGACACCATGGTTAGAAACAACTCAATCGAAATGTCCGGCAGAACAGTTGATATTGCTGTCGATAAAGCACTAGAAAAACTTAAAGTCCGCCAAAACGAAGTGGAAGTTGAAATCTTAGACGAAGGTGAGGTCGGTGGTTTGCTCGGTTTCGGACGCAGACCGGCACTGGTGCGGGTAAGCCTGAAGGCTGCTGCAGCAGCAGACAACGATCCCGCTGACTGTGATGACGATGAGGCAGATAGCGAAGAGGCCGATATTCTGGAATTTGATGAAACTGACAGGGATGAAGCAGATGCAAGTTCTGAGCGTGGTTTCGCTGCTGCTGAAAATGCAGTCCTGGATTATTTCCAGGATGTACTCTCCGGTATTGGCATCCACGGCAGAATTGATTCTTACGTAGACGGAGAAGGAAGCCTTCACATCGATGTTAGCGGATCCGACAGCGGTGCCGCTATCGGACGTCACGGCGAAACTCTTGAGGCCTTGCAGTATCTGGCCAATGTAGTTGCCAATAAATACGTCGATGATTATCTGCGTGTCGTGGTAGATGTTGCGGGCTATCGCAAAAGATCTGAAGAAAGAATTCAGGATCTGGCTAACCGCACAGCGGATAAAGTCATGGCCAGCGGCCGTGAAATTAAGTTAAAACCGATGAACCCTGCGGAAAGACGTCTGGTTCATATGTGCCTGCGTGAGTATCCGGGTATTGTTACCTACAGTGAAGGCAGAGATCCCCGCAGACATATAGTAGTGGCACCAAGTGATGGTGTTGAAGTTATCGATGACAAGAAAGCATGAAAATCTAGCAGAGCAGCAAGCGGCTAATCAGCCAGCTAAAATTGATACGATTGCTGCTCTGTCAACACCGCCCGGCCAAAGTGGTCTGGCGGTGCTGCGTCTTTCCGGACCTGATGCCGCGTCTATCTGTGACCGGCTTTTTCGACCCTATGGCGATAGATTCCCCCTGCCTTCCGGGATGAAAGGCTATACCATGGCCCCCGGGATCTGGGCTGAAATTGATGAGGTGGTTCTGGCAGCCTTTCGCGCTCCTCATTCCTATACAGGCGAAGATGTCTATGAAATATCCTGCCATGGCGGCAATGCCGTGCGACAGGCTATTTTGGACAGTCTGATCAATAACGGCGCGCGTCTGGCTGAAGCCGGCGAGTTCAGTAAACGAGCCTTTGTCAGTGGCAAAATGGACCTGGCACAGGCAGAAGCTGTCATGGATTTAATCCACGCCGAATCGGAACAACAGACTGAGCTAGCCTTCTCCCAGCTGCGCGGCCGTCTGTCTCAGGCAGTGCGCTCTGAGCTGGACAAACTCTACGGTATTCTCGCTTTCCTCGAAACCCTTATGGATTGGGATGAAGAAGAGGCACGTCCCGAGGACCGGCTTCAGGTCAGCAGGGATCTTGCCTCTTCCGAGGAAAGCTTAAAACGGCTGGCAGACAGTTTTCGTTACGGTCGTATCGTTCGTGAAGGTCTTTCCATTGTAATTGCCGGGCGCCCTAACGCCGGCAAGTCCTCTCTGCTAAATGCCCTGACCGAGCACGAACGTGCCATAGTGAGCGATATACCCGGCACAACTCGTGATACGATCGAAATTGATCTCAATATGGGGGGGTATCTGCTCCACCTGACTGACACAGCCGGTTTAGCAGTTGAAGCGGATGATCCGATCGAGCAGGAAGGAATCAAGCGTGCTCAGGAAGCTCTGCAAAGTGCAGATCTGGTACTTTGGGTTTTGTCTCCGCCACTTGGAAACCCGGCTGAGCTCCGGGATGAAATCAATACCATCAAAGCTATGCAGTCGCGGGACCGGAAGCTCCTGCTGATTTTGGGAAAAGACGATTTGCGTGCGACAGTGCCCGCGGAGGAAGATCCTGCCAGCTTTGCCGCTCACTATCTGGCAGATGTGCCGACAATAGCCTGGTCTGCAAAGCGTGAAGAGGACTTAGCATCCCTGCGCAATATACTAATTAATTTTATTGAAAATGACCAGCTGGAGACAGAAGCGAAGACGGATCCTTCAGCGGAAAGGCCTTCTGAACATGGTCTCCAGAGCCAAACGTCAGCAGCTATTGTTACTCATTCCAGACATAAGTTACTGGCAGATAAAAGCTTGCAGCAGGTGACAGCAGCCCGCGAAGCAGTCGATACCGGTCTGTCCTATGATTTAATCGCAACTTTGCTCCGTTCAGCTGTCGAAAGTCTGGCTGCCATGAGCGGGGATGATGTGTCTGAGAAATTGATCGATACCATTTTTTCACGCTTTTGTATTGGTAAATAAAAAATGTATTCTAAGTCGGCAGCTGGCCGGCTTAAACTATTAAATAAAAAGACAATTATGACTACTTTTCAAGAAGCAATAAAAAAAGAAAATACTTTTCTGGCGGACAGCGTCGACATCATTGTAGTCGGTGCCGGTCACGCCGGCTGCGAAGCTGCTCTGGCTGCAGCTCGTCTGGGCAAGACCTGCATCCTCTTAACCATGACTCTGGACAGTCTGGCTAATCTGCCCTGCAACCCTAATATCGGAGGTACTGCCAAAGGACAGCTGGTGCGTGAAATTGACGCCCTCGGCGGCGAAATGGGGAAAATCGCCGACCGCAATATGATTCAGTTTCGCATGCTTAACGCTTCCAAAGGGCCGGCGGTTATCTCGCCGCGGGCTCAAATGGACCGCGTTCACTATCAAAGAGACATGAAGGGCGTGCTGGAGCGGGAAAAGAATCTGCTGCTGGTACAGCACGAAATCGTCGATGTTCTCCTGGCAGAAGATGATGGTAGGGAACAGCCGCAGGTCTCCGGTGTCATGTCATCTACCGGTGGTATCTATCAGGCTCCCGTTGTGATTCTCGCACCGGGCACTTTTCTGGATGCCAGGGTAATTATCGGGGATGCCATCATAGACTCGGGTCCTGATGCTTTGGCGCCTTCCCGCGGCCTGGGCCGGTCTTTGATCGATATGGGCCTGCCCACGAGAAGATTCAAAACCGGAACTCCCGGCCGCTTCCACCGGCGCAGCCTGCATTTAGATGAGATGACCCGGCAGGAGGGTGACGAAAGTCCGCGGCCTTTTTCCTATGAAAATGATGACGACCCTGAATGGCAGCCCCGGGCAAACATTCCCTGCTATCTGACCTGGACAACAGAGGAAACCAAGCAGCTGCTACAGGATAATATCCACCGTTCACCGCTCTTCTCGGGCCTGATCGAAGGTATCGGCCCGCGTTACTGTCCCTCGATCGAAGACAAGATCGTCAAGTTCCCGGAGCATGACCGTCATCATGTTTTCCTCGAACCAACAGGCCTGGATACTGAAGAATACTATGCTTCAGGCTTGTCATCCTCGATGCCGGAAGAGGTTCAGCGCGATTTGCTGAAGACTGTTCCGGGTCTGGAAGATGCTGAAATGATGCGTCCGGCTTACGCCATTGAATATCTTTGTGTTGATCCGACCGCCCTGAAGCAGACGCTGGAGCTGAAGTCTGTTGACGGTTTATTCCTGGCCGGACAGATCAACGGTTCCTCGGGCTATGAAGAGGCAGCTGCTCAGGGACTGGTAGCAGGCATCAATGCTGTGCACAAACTGGACGGAAAAGCTGACTTTTTTGTTGACCGCTCAGATGGTTATATCGGGGTTCTGATTGACGATCTGGTGACCAAAGGGACAAATGAGCCTTACCGTATGATGACGTCCCGCGCCGAATACAGGTTATTGCTGCGCCAGGATAATGCCGACCAGCGACTCACCCCCAAAGGCTACGAGATCGGTCTGATTTCCCCAGAGAGATATCGGCAGTTTTTAGAAAAACAAGAAGCAGTTGAAAAGGAGATTGAACGTCTTAAAAACACAAGAATCGACAAATCAGACTTGTCTGACCGTGTTTTGCAGGCAATGAACAGCACGCCTTTGAAACAGCCTGCCAGTCTGTATCAGCTGCTAAAGCGTCCGGAGGTGACATACGAAGGTCTGGCGGAAGCTGATCCCGAGCGCCCGGACTTGCCCGGATCGGCTATTGAGACGCTTTCTATCCGGATCAGATATGAAGGTTACACACGTCTTGAGCACGAGCGTGTGGAGCGCTTTCGCCGCCTGGAGAACAGGCGTCTGCCTGAGGGAACTGATTACACGAAAATTTCCGGCTTGCGGCTCGAAGCCCGGCAGGCTCTGAATAAACGTCAACCGAGCTCCGTCGGTCAGGCCGGCCGCTTGTCAGCTGTGTCACCCGCTGATGTTCAGGTGCTCTTAGTATATTTGGAGCAACAGTCACGTCAACGCGATCGTCAGGAGGCTGCCGGTGAAAAAACAGACGATTGAGCACGCTGCTGAGCGGGCCGGCCTTGAATTAACAGCTGAAACAATAGAAAAAATCCAGTTATTTATCGCCCGCCTTTTAGAAAAGAACAAGGTGATGAATCTGACTGCGATTACCCAAGAGGAGGAAATTGCGGACAGTCATCTGCTCGACAGCTTTTTGCTCCTGCCTTACCTGCGGGGTGAAAGCCTGATTGACGTCGGCAGCGGAGCCGGGTTTCCCGGTATGCTGGTCAAATTGCTGCGACCGGAACTGAAGCTAGTGCTGCTGGATTCCACAAAAAAGCGGATCAGTTTTTTGGAAGAGCTGATTGCTGAGCTGGGACTGTCGCAGATTACCGCTGTCCACGGCCGTGCGGAGGAAGTGGCTCATCTGCCCGAGTACCGGGAAAAATTTGATACAGCCGTAGCGCGTGCCGTCAGTTCGCTGGATATATTGCTGGAGCTATGCCTTCCCCTGGTCAAAACCGGCGGCAGATTCCTCGCAATGAAAGGAAAAGATGATGAGCTGGATCTGGCAGCAAAAGCGCTTCCCGTACTGGGGGCCGGAAAAGCCAGGGCAGAACACTATCTTTTGCCCGGCACGGATGTGCAGAGATCCATGGTGATTGTGCCTAAGGAAAAGCCCACAAAACAACGATATCCACGACCTTTTGCAGCCATTAAGAAGTTACCTTTATAAGCCGTTTTATGCTAAAATAGTAGGAGATGATTCCGTCTTTTTTTATGCTATTTTTTAGTAAAAAATGACTTATATTAAGGAGGCCTAAATGGCAGAAAAGGAAAAAAATTCCTATCTGAACAGAGAAGCTGCAGTTGATCAAGCATTCCAAAATCCTGACAACGAACCCATTCCCGTAGATATAGATCATGAGATGCGCCAGTCTTTTATTGATTACGCGATGAGTGTAATTACGGACCGTGCACTGCCGGACGTGCGTGACGGACTGAAACCTGTACACAGGCGTATTCTCTATTCAATGTATACACAGGGCTTTACCTATGATAAGCCCTATCGCAAATGCGCGACTACAGTCGGTGATGTGCTGGGACGTTTCCACCCGCATGGTGACGCATCTGTTTATGATGCTCTGGTGCGGCTGGCGCAGGATTTTTCCATGCGTCATCCTCTGGTGGATGGCCATGGCAACTTCGGTTCGCGTGATGGTGACCCGCCGGCAGCCTATCGTTATACAGAAGCACGTCTGACCCGTCTTTCGTCTGAGATGATGAAGGATCTCAACAAAAACACTGTTGATTTCCAGCCCAACTATGATGACAGACTGGAAGAACCGACGGTTCTGCCTGCGGCCTTCCCCAATCTGCTGATTTCAGGTTCAACCGGTATCGCCGTCGGCATGACCACAAACATCCCGCCACATAATATGCGGGAAGTGGTGGCCGGCACCATTCATCTGATAGACAATCCTGACGCTGATAATGACGATCTTATGGAGTTCATTCCCGGACCGGACTTCCCGACCGGAGCTCAGATTATAGGTACTTCCGGCATCCGCTCAGCTTATCGCACAGGCCGTGGCAGAATAGTTGTCCGCGGTCATACCGAAATTGAGGAAATGCGCGGCGGACGTTATCGCATTTTGATTCATAGCCTGCCCTATATGGTTAATAAGGCGCGCTTGATTGAGCGTATCGCTGACTTGGTCAAAGATAAGCGTATAGAAGGTATTTCCGACGTCAGAGACGAATCTGACCGCCATGACCCGGTGCGTGTTGTTGTTGAACTGAAACGCGACGCGACACCTATGGTTGTACTGAATCAGCTCTATCGCCATACACAGCTGCAGGATACTTTCAGCGCTATCATGATCGCTCTGGTGGAGGAGAACGGAAAGTACGTTCCCCGCCTTTTGTCCCTGAGAGATATTCTGGGACATTTCATCAGCCACCAGCGCTCTGTGATCAGCAGACGGACGAGATTTGATCTGGATAAGGCTGAAGCCCGCCGCCATCTGGTTGAAGGCTTGCAGCTGGCTATAGACCACATCGATGAAGTCATCAGGATTATCCGGAACTCTGATGATGAGGACCAGGCTAAAATGCGTTTGAGTGAGCGTTTCGGATTGTCTGAAAAGCAGTCACAGCATGTTGTTGACATGCGTCTGGGGCGGCTGTCCGGCTTGGAACGTGAGAAGCTTAATGCTGAGCATAAAGATCTGACCGAAAAGATAGACTACTACAACAGAATCCTCACCGAAGACAGTCTGATGCGTCAAATCATGAAAGAAGAACTGCAGGATATCGCTAACAAGTTTGGTGATGACCGCCGCAGTGAGTTTGAACTCAGTGATGAATTCGATCTGGATGACGAGTCCCTGATCGAAGATGAAGATGCTGTGATTACTCTGACTCATGCCGGTTATATCAAGCGCATGCTTTTGGATGAGTATCGTTCACAGAGGCGTGGCGGCCGTGGCGTCAGCGGTATGCAGACGCGCGAGGGAGATGTCGTTAAACAAATCCTGACGACTACAGCGCTCAAGACAATACTGTTTTTTACAAATACCGGCCGCGTCTACAGGCTGAAGAGCTATCAGATTCCGGAATCGAAACGACAGGCGCGTGGTCTGCCGATTGTCAACCTTTTGCACCTCGAGCCCGAAGAGTATGTTGTCGGTATGCTTGAAGTGGACAAGTTCGATGCAGACAGCTATCTGATCATGGCTACCAGCCTGGGTCAGATTAAGAAAACCGCCATGTCAGAGTATGCCAATGTGCATAAAGGCGGCATCATCGCCATTGCACTGCGCGAAGGCGATAAATTGATCGGGGTCGATCTGGCAGATGACGGATCTGACATCATTTTAATCAGCCGTCAGGGACTGGCGATACGCTTTCCAGAAAGTGATGTCCGTGAGACCGGCAGAAACACTATGGGTGTCAGGGGGATGAACCTGTCAGATGATGATGTGGTTATCAGTTCCCTCTGTGCCAGTTGCGACGATACGATTTTGGTTGTTTCGGAAAACGGTTTCGGTAAGCGCAGCGCCATTGATCAGTACCGCCCGCAAAAGCGTGGCGGCAAGGGTTTAATCACCTATAAGGTTACCCGCAGAACCGGTGTGCTGGTTGAAGCTGCTTTAGTCAATGACTATCAGGATATCCTGCTGGTCAACGACAAAGGAATTATTATACGTCTGGCGACGGATGAAATCCCGGTCCTGGGACGCTCGACATCCGGGGTAACCCTGATGCGCAGCAGTGATGGCAAGGTGGCCAGTATGGCTGTGGTTGAACATGAAAATGCGGAAGAAGAAACGGATGCGGATCCCGATTCGCTGATTGAAGTGAGGGAAGACGACTCTGAGCCGGACGATCAACCTGATGATGCTGAGACCGGGGTCAGTCCGGATCAGGAATAGAGAAAAAGCACGGAGCTGTCCCTTGAGGCGGCTTAAATAAAGGAGAGGGGAATACAATGCAGGATATTTTTTTTGAAGAAGAAAAAATGGCAACATTGACTCAACGCAAGCGTTCAGAAGTGCCTGTGGAAGAAACCTGGGATCTGACAGCGATTTATGCTGACGATAAGGCCTGGGAAGAAGCTTTTAAAGAGGTAAGCGGGCAGGAAGAAACTGTTCTTTCCTATAGAGGAAGATTAGCTGAATCAGCCGATACACTCTACTCCGCGCTGATGATGATGGAGGATCTGGGCTGTGAGCTGGGCAAACTAGCAAGCTATGCTATGCATGCCAGCGATGCTGACACTGCAGACCAGGATGCCTTGGGCCGCAAAGCTAAACTGATGCAGGTTTTTGCCAGCCTGCAGGGAGCTATGGCCTACTTTGAACCGGAGGCAGCAAAGCTTTCAGAAGAGACGGTCAGTCAGTTTATGGAGGAGAAAGCTGAACTAAAGGACTTCCGGCATTATTTCGCTGAGATGTGGCGGGTGAAGAAACATCAGCTGTCCGAAAAAGAGGAAGTGCTGCTGGCCAAAGCATCACAGATTTTTAATGATCCCAATCAGACCTTCGATGTCCTGTCCGATACTGACATGACTTTCCCGGAGATCAAAGATGAAAAAGGACGCACGGTTGAAATGTCACATGCCCGCTTCGGCACCTACATGGAAAGCCGTGACCGCCGGGTACGCCGGGATGCCTTCAGCAGCATGTATGACTCCTATGGACAGTTCCGCAATACCTGTGCCCAGACTCTGGCCGGTCAGATTCGTGTTAATACTTATATTAAAGATGTGCGCGGTTTTGCCAGTGGGCGGGAAGCGGCCCTGTTTGAAAACAATATACCGGAATCTGTTTATGACAGCCTGCTGGAGGCGGTTAATGCCAGACTGCCGCTGCTGCACCGCTATGTGAGCCTGCGCAAAAAAATCATGGGCCTGGACGAGATCCACTCTTACGATCTCTACGCCCCTCTGGTTAAAGATATCGATCTCAAGTTTAGCTTTGAGGAAGCTCAGGAGATTATCCTCAAGGCCCTGCAGCCTCTGGGACCTGAGTACCTTGCAGTATTGAAAAGGGCCTTTTCTGAGCGTTGGGTCGATTACGCAGACAATGCCGGTAAACGCTCAGGAGCCTACTCCGGTGGTGCCTATAAGACCAGACCTTATATTCTCATGAGCTGGCAGGGTACTATGGATAACGTCTTTACTCTGGCACACGAGCTGGGCCACAGCCTGCACTCCTGGTTTACCCGTGAGTCACAGCCCTATCAATATGGCGACTACTGCATTTTCCTTGCAGAGATAGCCTCAACGACAAATGAGAATTTGCTGACGGAGTATCTTCTGAAGACTGCGGCAGATGACAAGATGAAGGCTGCTGTGATTAATCATTATCTGGATGGCTTTAAGGGAACGGTTTTCCGCCAGACCCAATTTGCCGAGTTTGAATACATGATCCATCAGGCAGATGAGAACGGGATACCGCTTACTGCCAGCTATCTGACTGAAAATTACGGGGCACTGAACCGTCACTACTATGGTGCAGACCTGACCTTTGATGAAGCAATAGCCCTGGAATGGGCAAGAATACCACATTTCTACTACAACTACTATGTCTTCCAGTATGCGACCGGATTCTCAGCAGCTACGGCCTTTGCTGAGATGATCAGAGAAGAAGGTCAGCCTGCAGTGGAACGTTACCTGAACTTCCTTAAAGCAGGATCATCCGACTGGCCGATCGAAGTTTTGCAGACAGCAGGTGTGGATATGACAAAACCGGATCCGATTCTGAAAGCACTCGACACTTTTGAAGCCTATCTGGAAGAGTTTGAGCGTGTAATGCTCTAAAAGCATTCAGTTTACCAACAATGAAGGGTTCGCAGGCTTAGCTGTGAACCCTTTTTTTCGGAGGCGCGTAACCAGAGCGACAGCAGGAGATGCTTGCTTATGACATAATACACATTCCTCAGACGAACAGTAAATTGAAAAGTCGGATGAACTGATACAGATTTTTTTCGGAGGGCAATTTACGGTCAGATTTGTATATATGTATAAGTATTGCAATATCGGCCTTAGAGCAGATCTGAATCTACGTAGAAAACTGGATTTTATGGCTTTTTTCTTGTGCAAAGTGCGAAAAAAGCAAAATTTCACAAGATTCGTGAAATTTGGGTTGACAGATTGATTTGCGATTGATATCCTAGCTAAGCGCCTTAAAAAAGAGAGGCGCGTCGGATCTTGAAAATTGAACAGTGCAAACACAAAGACGGGTCCTGAAGATTCTATAAAATAGAGTTGAACGGAACGGACAATTAATTTAAGTAAATGAGCCAAATGGCTCTCAAATATATTTGAGAGTTTGATCCTGGCTCAGGATGAACGCTGGCGGCGTGCTTAACACATGCAAGT
>ENA-UOOK01000577-UOOK01000577.1-fermentation-metagenome-genome-assembly--contig:-NODE-577-length-48795-cov-10.908104_pt1 | contig 48795 bp, 62 predicted proteins | sample MGYA00245777_ERZ724023 | MGnify/ENA primary metagenome ERZ724023 (study PRJEB28704, sample SAMN03018312) | fermentation metagenome | biome: anthropogenic terrestrial biome; feature: soil; material...
CTTAAACAGAGAATAAAATGATTTACTATTTACAAATTTAAAAATATATAGTATAGACTAATTAATACTAATAAACTTGATTTCCTCTTAGTCCCAAAGATGACCTTAAACACATAAACTATAAATATAATTATACATATAACTCTTATATATTTACCCAATATATGATTAAAGATCAAGTTCTTGTTATATATTTCAATCGAGCTAATATAATACTCCCCTACATTTAGGTTAATTGATTTTTCATCATCTAATATATTGTCAATTTTAGCATTTGTTATAAATGTAGACAATCTAATAATAACCTTATTTCTATCAAAAATTTTCCTCATGGGAAGCCTAATTTTTATAGTATAGGCTTCATCTTCAGGAGCACTAAGCTTTTTAAAACTAACCCCTGTATAGTCAAAATTACTTATTTCATCATAAATAGGTTTTAATTTAGATATATTAACTATTTCTTGGGTTATTTCTGCAGAATTATCAACTGCTATTTGAACTGTATCTTCTATATTTATATTATGTTTAGTTATGATATTGTCAATCTCTTTCCCTAAAATAAAGACTTCTAGGTTGTCTTCTCCAAGATAATTAAAGCTGCAAGTATGTTCAATGATATCACTCATATCCTCAATATTTCTTTCAACATAAAAATTAGAAATCAAGTATGGATCTTTAAAAATCAAACCATGAAAAGGCTCGCTATAATTTCTCCCATATCTAGTTTGAGCTCTTAAAAGTCCTGAAAATGGTAATACAAATACCCCTAATAGGAACATTAGAAAAATTATAAGGTTATTTCTTTTTTTATCCACGAAAGAACACCTCACCGACTCAAATATTTTAGTCTATCTAGGTCTAATAGTAAAAAGATACCATAAATATGGATTATCATAATTCCAATCCCTTAATCTTGCATTTCTCCCCCAACCATCTGATCCCATATATCAACTATTTAAAGAGGATAGCAACAATACTATCCTCCAAATATTAAATTTTTTGCATTACTGAACTGCCATCAAACATTGCAAAATCTTTTAATCATCAGTTTATTCTCCAATCCATATGCTTTTCAACCCAAATAAAAGATACGAGACAGAAGACACATAGAACTAAAATACTAATCCAATCAAAACTGCCTTCCAATGCATTTCTTATGGCAATAGCAGCGTACCGAGTTGGAAAAATATATGTGATATATAGTAATAATGGTGGCAATGCACTTTCAGGGATAAATACTGGAGATACAAAAACTATTATAGGCTGTACAATTTGAGTAATTATATTGGCTTGTTTTGCATCCCGGCTACGTAATCCTATAAAAACTCCCACTGCTGACAAAGAATATCCGGCAATCAGCAGAACTAAAACTAGAGAAATATTAAAATAAACATCCAACTTAAATAGATATTTACCAATCAAAAATATTATCAGATAAGACGGTAAACTTATAATTGTTGCTTTTGTTACATAGGAGATCACTAAATAAATAGCCTTGCAATCTATTGTCTCTTTTTACATTTTATAATTTATTTATAACTACACAAATATAATACCATACACTATAAAATTAATATAGCTAATCATAAATCTATCTAAAGGCCACTTTTCAGTGCCTCAGAAGTACCCAATGGTCTATTTATAAATAAAGATTTCCTCAATTGGTGCATCTACAGCTCTTGAAATATCAATAGCAAGTTTCAATGAGGGGTTGTATTGTGCCTTTTCCAATCGCATAATCGTTTCCCTACGTACACCCACTTGTTCTGCCAACTGTTCTTGCGTTAAATCTTTAAGCACTCTGTATTTTTTTAAATTACATTCAAACTTTGCCATATACTATTCCCCATTCTCCTCATTATGATCGTAACGATATAACAAGTACTTGCTTAGAAAAACAATAAGGGCAGCTACAAGAGAAAATGTGATTACCATAAATATAGCAAATGCCTCTAAATTGCTATCAATCAATACTCTTGCCCCTAAAAATACCGCAATAAACATTATAGTAAATCCTGTTTTATATGCGTTTAGTTTAGCTTTCGCATAGTCTTCACGGAAACGTTCATCAATTAATGTGTTAGATAATTTCCCTTCGAAATAAAATCCAAAAAAACCAAAAAATGAAAAAAAGAAAAAGGGTGTAATTTCACGATATGTTTTATAGCTCCATATCCCCACAAATCCTAGTAATCCTAAAAATCCAGCAAGACCTAGCATAGAGCTCATCCGCCTTGTATATCCGAATTTGTCCCCTTTTCTGTAGTTGATAAGAGCACGAACTATAGAAGCAATCAAGAAAATAATATACGCATCTACCAATATAACTGCGACAATCATTGGTATATCCATAGGATTAAAAACGTAAGTGGAATAATCCATTGGTTTCAATATGCGTCCGTTGTTATAGGTATTTGCGTGCCAACCTGCTGCAATACAGTATAATAAACAGCAAATTCCCAAAGCAGCAAGCTTAATAACCTTTGATTTACTCATAAAGCACTCCTCCGATTTGATACATATTTGTATCTTTATGATACAATTTTATCTCATTTATTTGTAAATGTCAATATTTATAATAATTTTTTCTGCTTCAAATAAGCCTTATCATTCAATCTGGCTCCACTGCCAAACTATTATATAGATAAAGAGGAAGTTGATTGTTTCCAATCAACCTCCTCTTTATCTATATCAAAAATATACCTGCTATAGTCGTAACGACCAACCCAATAACAACTGGTTTAAAATTCCTTCTAGTTAATTCAAATGGATCAACGCCGCATATTGCAGCAGCAGGAATTACCGCCCAAGGGATCAAGGTTCCCCCTCCTACCCAAATTGCAGCTATCTGCCCCAAGGCAGTTAGGGTGGAAACCCCTCTTCCCAGAGCTGAACCAAATAGTTTTGCCACAGAGCCTGCTAAAGATATACCGGAAAAACCTGAGCCATCAAGTCCTGTGATTGCTCCAACGGATGTTAGTGTTACTGCTCCTATAGTCCTATTTAGCGGAACGGCATTTGCTAAAGCGATTCCTAAATCATTAACAAGTCCCTGAGAATTTTTGGGTAAAAATTCTCCTATTACTTTTAAGAATCCCTCATCACCCAGATAGAAAAATGCAGCTATTGGGATTACCGGACCAAATATTTCAAATCCAAATTTTAAACCTTTTACCAAATACTTGGTTATCTCCTCCAGTGCCTTCCCTTTATGAAGCAAGACGGATACCAAAATGAGTATAAATATTGCTGTACCTCCTACAAGAGCAGTAGCATCTCCGCCTTGAAGTTTTGCAACTATCATAATTACAACGTCCATTGCAAAAAGGATAGGGATTAAGACTGCAAGTGTATTCTTGGTTTTTTGACTCAACACATTTTTGTATTCTTCCTCTTCTTTATTTAAAACCTTTGGTCCTCCGTTATCAACTTTCAATTTTCCCGATTTTAAATCCCTTCTAATAAATATAAAGGCTGCTACTGTAGTGACAACTCCCATTATAAATACTAAAGGAACACTTGCACTTATTACTTCACCGACTGATATTCCTGCAGCATCCGCAGTAAGCTTTGGTGCCCCTTGGATAATAAAGTCTCCGGACAATGCTATACCGTGGCCGAAAAGATTCATTGCCATTGCAACAGCTAAAGCCGGCAATCCTACTTCAACAGCTATGGGAAGCATAACAGCTCCTATCAAAGCAACAGCAGGTGAAGGCCAAAAAAACCATGAAATAATCATCATTAAAATACCTATGACCCAATATGCCAATGCAGGACTTTTTATAAGTTTTGTAAATGGAGATATCATCAATTCATTGATACCTGTTTTTGAAAGTATAGTACTCATTGCTACTATTACCGAGATAATCAATATAGTCCCCATCAATTCTACAATAGCATATATAAAACTGTTAAATACAGTAATTATACTACTGGAAAGTGAATTGGTCGCAACTAATGCCAGAAGAAAGATACCCACGATGCAAACTAATGTTGTATCTCTCTTCTTTATCATTACCGCTAATATCAAGAGAGTAAATACAAGGTAAATATAATGTAGAGCACTTAATTCAACATTCATATAATCCCTCCTATATAAATTTACTTAACATTACAATATGCAGGAGAAGATTATATGGTGAAATCTTATTCTTTTATGAGATTTATATATAATGAGAAAAACAAATATCCTCCGATATATCCTCCAATAATATCCGTAGGCCAATGCACACCTAAATACATTCTACTAATTCCCATAAGCAAAATAAAGATAGTTGACAATGAATAAATTAATGTTTTTTTGTTCTCATATTTCTTTGATAAAAGGTAACTAATGGTTAAATACATGCTCATAGTAACCATCGAATGTCCACTGGGATAGCTTAATCCCCCTTGCTTTACCAGAATAAAATCCAATGGTCTTGTACGATGAAATATTTGTTTCAGTAAAAAGTTGACAATCCAGCTACCTAAGGATGACAACAATAAAAGTTTTGAAATATAGCGTTCATTTTTTTTCAATGAATATATAACACCGATGCTAATTACAGGAACTAAAAAATATCCTGAGCCAATAAAGGATATAAATTTCATTAATGATAATAAATATGGATTGGTATTACTATGTATAATTTCCAACAAGGATTCATCAAATAATATTCCCTCAGATGAATTTCTCACCGCCAAACCAATAGATACAAATATAATCAAACATATTATAGTAAAAAGCAGTTTAAATTTATTTTTTTTCATTTCATACCTCCATTCTAAATTATATTTTACCACAAAAAAGATAACTTCATCAGCTATCTTTTTATTTCCCTAGTTGGCACTATATGAATGGCAATATCATTTAATCCTAACTAATCCAAGGTAACTTCAAAAAACTTTAAAACAGAGAATAATCGAAGATATTTAATCAGGGATGTTATTAATACTTTAACGGATACATTGCTAAACTATATTACATTTAGCTGCAGAAGCTAAGTTTGCTATAGATGTTATTTATGATAAATATGCAATTAAAAGAATTATAACAAAATTACAAGTATTGCCATCAATTATATAATTTAAAAAGACTAGAAAAAGATCTAGTCCTTTAAAATTTAAATTACTTCTGTTCTAATACTCTACAGATGTATCATTAATTGGTTGTACCCAAAGTTCTTCTGGTGTATAGGGTATTTCAGGCATTAATATATAGGATTGATAATCCTTATCTCTATAGATCTTATAACTTGTGGTTGTATTACTTGGAATTACACCCATATTTCCCACCTTACCAGTCCAGCTCTGAGTATGACTTGGGTTTGGATTCATACTGGTAATCTCAAGTTCAAGCATATGTCCTGCTGGAATAACTATAGCTGTTGGATTAATTTCTATTATATATTCTTTGATCTCACCCGGCGTCACAGGTATAGATACCGTATGATCATGAACGGGCGATCCTATGGTCGATTTTTCCTTATTCAGCGGATGAGATGCCTTCAGTGCTCCATACCGCGGCATATAGGATCTGGTTCCGTCAGGATATATTTCATACAAATTTACAAGAAAATTAGCATCTTCAGTATCAATGGAAGCAAATAGATGTATTTCTATAGGACCAGTAAATTCTACCGGTTTAACAAATCTTGATGTTCTATAGTGTATACTATTCACCTCTGTAGATATTGACGGTGGAAGATGGATAAATCCATCAGGCGGTAGATCAGAATCCGGTTCGCTGTCCCATCGAAGTCTTCCAAAAGAACGTAGATATAACTTCTTCCAGTTAGTTCTTTTTAAGGGCCATTCATGTTCATATCTGGTTCCCGAGTTCATGATATTCATCTTATATAAAGGTTCATCCATAATTCCAGTATCAACATCCTTCAACCAGTGATCATACCATCGCAATAACTCTTCGTTCAATGCACGATAGGGTAATTCCAATCCATCATAACCTTCCAATACGCCAAGTCTCTTTGTGGTAGAAAGCCTTTCATCATTCATAGCTGCAAATATGGGAGCAGACCATCTTCCATTAGGAGACCAAGCACAGTGTAAGTATACAGGTATTTTAACCTTATCATAGATCTGATTAGCCGATCTTTGTTTCCAATACTCACCATCTAAAGGATGAAGTAGAAAGTCCAAATAGAAAGTATGGTATGTAGGAGGCCAAGTGCTTAGAATCTTTGAGAAATATGAATTTACTCCGATATCCGGATCCTTCAGCCTATCTTCCATCATCTCCTTTACCTTCTCTTCTCCATACATCATAAGAGACCATGGCATGGATTTATTAGCAGGGCATAATTCCCAATAAATACTCATATAAGTGGTGCCTACTCCTCCATAATATCCATGCTGGTAATAATCGTCAACATATGAGCATGGCATTATGCATTTTAAATGCGGTGGCTGTTGTGCTGCTGCAAGTATTTGAATAATTCCAAAATATGAATATCCGATCATTCCAATACTGCCATTACACCATTCCTGAACTGCTGCCCATTCTATAATATCGTAAATATCCTCTTGTTCTTGTGGATTATATACTCCATAAAAAGTTCCTTCTGATTTTCCTATTCCTCTTGGGTCCGGAATAATATATACATAACCCCTTGACACAAAGTAATCAATATCTCCTGCTTCCAAACTATGATCAAATAATAAAGATTCCGGCGGAATAGCACCTCTTTTTATATTTTGCATCTCTTTCCCATAAGCTGACCAGGATACTAATGCCGGAGCGGACCCTGCACCTACTGGTAGATATACATCTGTACAAAGCTTGGTTCCATCTCGTAATGTCATCCATACATTTTCTATTAATTTTACTTCATAAATTGGTCTGGATAATTTATCCAAATTTTTAACATATCTTCTATCCCAATAATTTGGAAGTACATCTATCCCAAGGTATTCTGATAGCGTTCTTTTCATCCTTATTCCTCCTTACCAATTGAAAGTCCTAAATAAAATTGACCGTAACTGAAATTATAATTATTGAAATTGTATTTACAATAAGTATAGTCCCTATATTTAATAGTGGTAATAATTTATCCTCAATATATGTCCTTGCCTCATCTAGTTCTACAGCAGATGCTGAATTTTTTACTAATAACCGATTCACTGGAAACCCCACAAGGCAATTTAAGTTCATAGCTATTACGCCATAAATGCTTAATCTATATAATCTACTGAAAATAAAAGATAGTATCAACAATATAATTATGGAAACTATAAAAACCAATAGCATCGGTTTTAAAAGTCTAATAATATTTCCAATAGGATTTCTTGCCAATGTATTGATCATCAGCCCCATTAGACCCAATAGTAACAGCCCAAAGGAATCCGATTTATGCAAAGGTCCTACATCTATCAACCCAATTTGACTAACAAAAAATCCTGCCAATAAAGCTGTAGCATTTTGATTTATTATTAAATTAAATTTTATATTGACTAATTTATTTGCCAGATTGATCAACATTATCAATCCTAGATAATATGCTGTAGTCTTATAATCCTTTGGAATTCTATCACAAATTTTAGTCTTATTATTTGGCCCCTCCCCTTTAAAATTTAGATCTCTCATAACAATTTTAGAAGGATTATCATTGGAAAAATTTTTAAGCAAAATCATTGCCTCCTTTTTTAGGGCCCAGTTTATTATTGGAATAGCAAATAATCCTTGAAACATAAAAATTATCCATGGATACACTGCAATTTCAGGTTTATTCCCCATTACCATGTATGAAGCGATAGCACATGTGGCACCACCTCCCATTAAAGTTCCGGAGGATAAAAGAGCAATCTCTCTTCCTATGATTCCTTGCATCCCCAGTCCTATAACTATCCAAATCACCAAAGCACTTACAACACATATTATAGAATTTTTCCAATACCTCTTTATAAATCCAATATTGACCATGGTTCCACCATTAATTACAAGTAAATTATAAGCTATGGTACCTACTACTATCATATTTGATTTTTCTATAAAATCCCTAGGTAAAACCCCAGTCCAAAACCCTAAGATGCTAAAAATCCCTAATATTAATGGCATGGGTATCAATGACCGAAGTCTGGTAGCTATTCCTTGAGACAAAAATACGATTATTAAAAACACAAGAAAACTAATTTCAAATGACCAATTCATAAAAAAACCCCTAACTATTATACTAAAACGGAATCTCTTATTTTTAAAAGAGATTCCATATTTAAATTAATGTGTCGAACCCTTACCTGCAGCACCAACTCCTATTTCGTTCTTAATTATTGGCTGTAGCCATAGTTCTCCCGGTGTATCAGGTATATATGGCATCAATAGATGCGATTGATAATCCTTATCCCTATATATTTTATAATTAACCGTATTTGCACTTGGAATTGGTCCTAGATGTCCCATCTTTCCTTGCCATGCACCGGATTGATATCTAAAGTTATCCATGGCTTTGATCTCTAATTCAATGCAACTTCCTGGATCGAATACCATACCGATAGGATTGATTTCTATTACATATTCCCTTATTTCCCCCGGAGTAACAGGATATCTCTTGCTATAATCATGTACTGGACGACCTATCTTACTCTTTTCTTCATCTAATGGATAGTCTGATTTTAACATACCTGTTCTGCAAACCGGCATTCTCACACCGCCAGGAGTTATTTGCCATAGTTTTACAATAAAATTTGCACTGGTGGAATCTACAGATGCAAATAATCGTAATTCTATAGGTCCTGTAAATTCTGTAGGTTTAGTAAACCGATTGCTTCTATACACTAAAGATTCCACCTCTGTAGTAATATGTGGCGGTCTATGGGTAAAACTATCCGGCGGTAGATTTCCCTCGGCTACCGATTCCCAACGGAGTTCTTCAAAAGTATGGAGATATAATTTTTTAAATTCGGTTCTTTCTAATGGATATTCATATTCATAGCGATATCCTCTGCCTAGGATATTCAATTTAAATATTGGCTCTTCAGTTATCCCTGTATCAATATCTTTCATCCAGTGATCATACCATCGAAGCATTTCTTCATTCATAAATCGATAAGGCAACTCCATTCCATTGTAGCCTTCCATAACACCGCAACGTTTGAAAACTGTTATATCTTCAGAAGTCATAGCATTAAACACAGGAGCAGACCATCTTCCTGAAGGAGCCCACCCGCATTTAAAATATGTTGGAACCTTCAATTTATCATATTTATATTTCATTGACCTGGGCTTCCAAAAATCATCTTCTTGAGGATGTAATAGATAATCCAAATAAAAGGTATGATATTTTGGTGGCCATACATTAAATATTTTAGCAAAATAGGTATTTATCCCTATATCGGGATCTTTTTGAACATCTTTCATCCTTTGTTTCATTTCTTCTTCAGACATCATCTTAGTAGTCCATGGAACAGGATTATTTGCAGGGCATAACTCCCAATACATATTCATATAGCTTTCCGCTACACCACCATAATAACCATGTTGATAATAATCATCTGTATAAGACAAAGGCATGATACAAGTTAAATGTGGTGGTTGAAGTGTTGCAACTAAGGCTTGTATTATTCCAAAATATGAGTATCCGGTTAATGCAACCTTGCCATTACTCCACTGACATTCTATTCCCGCCCATTCTATAGCATCATATACGTCTTCCTGTTCTTGAGGATTATATATTCCTAAGAACTCACCTTCAGATTTTCCAATTCCCCTAGGGTCTGGAATTATAAATGTATAACCCCTTTCTACAAAAAAGTCCATATCTCCCGCTTCAAGGCTATGATCAAAATAATTAGAGGCTCCGGGTAGGGCACCATGTCTCATAGCTTGCATCTCTTTGCCATAGGCAGACCAAGCGATCAGCGCAGGTGCTTTTTCAATCTCTGCAGGATGATAGATATCACAATAAATCTTGCATCCATCCCTTAGGATTATAACAACATCTTCTTCCTTGACAACTGTATAAATTGGCTTAGATAATTTGTCTAAATTCTTAGTATATCTTCTATCCCAATATACTGGTGCTTTTTCCAAGCCGGTTAGTTGTTTAAATTCTTCCAATTTCATTTTTATGCCCCCTTTTTTATTAATTCTATATTATCTTTTCTATATTTAACTGTCTGTCATATATATGACATTAAGAAAAATAATCTAAATTTTTTAAATTATGTTTAACATATGTAAGATTATATTTTTTACATAAAAAAATTTCCCTATTAAATAAGGAAATTATCTTAATTCGCTATTTATAATGATATCCATAAGTGCATCTATATCTTTTATCATAATACCGCCTCTATAAGTTTCGACGATACCATTCTGCCGCCATTCGCCTAACAATAGACTTGCAGTTTGCCTTGCCATACCGGCAGTAGATGCCAATTCACTGTGTGTAATTCTAATCATAGAGTTATTAAATTCATTCTTATCTGTAATAAGGCCGACTAAGGTAAATGCTAATCTACCAGGTGCATCTAAATACATGGCATTTATAATATTCTTACAAGAGTTTACTAAACGATCTATCAATTCTCTATTGATATAACTCAAGATGAAAGGAGATTCAGATGCTAATTCCATAAAATCATATTTTGTAATAGAAACTAAAGTAAGCTTCTCCAAAGCAATAGCTGTATTTGGATAGGGCTCATTGATCAATATCCCCATCTCTCCGATATAATCATACTTTTTCCTAATCTTTACTATAATCTCAATACTCGAATTATATCCAACAAATTCTGCAACATTTCCTGAATAAACAAAATACAACCAATTGGAAGACTCTCCCTTACGATACACAATATCACCTTTTTTGTAATGTTTAATCACAGATTTAGAAGCAATATCCAGTAAAATATCTTTATGAATTTTATCTAGCAATGGTACTTGTTTTAAAAAATTAAATATATTAGTATTATCTATACTACAGATATTATCTTTGTCATATTCTTTTAACACTTATCTTACCTCCCTTCATCTAAAGAATATTATTATTATTAATATAGCATAATATAACACTATTTAAAATCATTTCTGAATATTTTAAATAAGAATAATATTTCTATAATGTCATCTATATGACAGAGCCATTTCATTTTTTTCTATAAGATGATACTACAATGAGGATTAATTAACCAATACTAGATTAATCTTCAAAAAAAGGAGGTTTAAAAATGGACAATAAAAAGATTTCTTTATTTTCATGTACATTAATGGGAATTGGTAGTATCATCGGGGCCAGCATATTTGCTACTACACCGATAGCAATTAAAATTGTAGGAGGAAATGGAATTGTACTAGGATTTATATTTGCATCTATCTTTGTTTTTCTAAAAACATTACCTGAGATGGTTCTCACTTCTGCCCTTCCGGCAAATGGAGCCTCTTATATGCATCTTACTAGATTAGTAAATCCTTATGTTGGCATATTACATGCCTTTAATCAGCTTATTATCGGTCCCATGAAAGTTGCAACTATGGCATTGACTTTCTCAACTTATTTTAAAATGTTATTCCCCGCTTCTTCAGAAATTTTAGTCGCTGTAATTGTCACATTAATTTTCACTATTATTTCACTATATGGTATACAATTCTCTGCAAAGGTGCAAAATATCATGGTTGGAGTTCTATTGGCTGCAATTGGCACCTATATTGTAGTTGGATGGGGAAATACTGTTATTTCTTTACAAGAAGTAATTACCAGTACCTTTGAACTTTCAAAAATGTGGGCGGCAATGGGAATCATGCATGGTAGTTTAATTGGTGCAAACGTTCTTATGTATGCAGCAGATGAAATTGAAAATCCAGGCAAAAATATTCCTATAGCATTTGTAATCGGAACGTTACTTACTGCTGTTTTGTATGCTGCAATGGCATATGTAACCATCGGTGTAATGCCTAATTTCTATGAAATAGACAACCTAGCTACAGTTGCAGAGAAATTTATGAGCCCAGCTCTATGGGTATTCTTTATAGCCGGAGGAGCTCTATTAGCAGTTGTTACCAGTATAAACTCTGCTATATTGATGTTTTCTAGGTCTCACTTTGCAGCGGCAAGAGACGGACTATTCCCAGAGTCAATCATGAAAGTCAATAAAAATGGTGCCCCATCAAATTCAATATGGCAAAACTCTATTATAGCTATCTTAGCCATGATATCCGGTTTTAATCTAAATGATGTTATAAATATTACTTCTATCCCCGGTCTATTACTTAGCCCTATTATATTTGCCTCAGTATTTGTTTTGCCCAAGCGCTTTCCTAATTCTTATAAAACTTCTTTTTTAAAAATACCGCATTGGATAAATTGCCTTATAGTAGTAGTCGCTTCAGCATTGTCCATATTATTAGGAAGCAATGTTTTGAAACAAATGCATCCTAAAAACTATATTGCTATGATTATATTTTATATTCTTGCTGCGATATATACAACCTTCAGAATTCAATACTTAAAGAATAAAAAAGGTATTGATATGATTGCTAACATGAAAACACCCTATGAGCCATGGATAAGACAGGAACAACAAGCAGCTGAGAGAATCTCATCTGAATCATTAAATAGCTAATCTTTTACTAAACGTGTCTTATCATCAATTAATCGGGTAGGAGGTAAATTAATTAATTTACCTCCTACCCAATTATCTGCTAATATTACAGGAAATAATGTCTTTAAAATCATTTACATCAATAGCTTTGTAAATCCATTCAAACCGCTCCGAACTTTTTTTAGAGTCATTTGACATTTCTCTTTGAAATGGATATAATAAAATTCAATATGTAGTGATTCATTTGGGAGAAAAATTAATGTAGAATTGTCCCACTAACATTGATATGTTATACATCAAAAGAGCCCATTCTTATTAGAAGATGGAGCTCTTTTGAATTTTTAGTCTTATGCTTATGGAGGTAATATTCGTGGAAGAGAAGAGTAATATTTTAACGATTTTAAAAATAGCCGGTACATACATTTCTTGCTGCATGGGAGCGGGATTTGCAACTGGACAGGAAGTAATGCAATTCTTTACTTCGTATGGATATCTTGGAATTGTCGGACTTGTCGGTGTTGTCATTTTATTTGCATGGTATGGCTGGGTTTTTATGAAAGCCGGCAACGAATTAAAAGCAACAAGTGCCAAGCCTGTACTAGAATTTCTTTGCGGTAAAAAACTGGGAATAGTAGTTGAATGGATCACCATGTCCTTTGTATTCGCTTGTTTTTCAGCCCTTGTTTCCGGAGCCGGCACAACTTTAAATCAATATTTTGGTATTAATTCGTATCTCGCAAAAGTTATTGTAACATTGGCAATTTGTTTGACTGCACTTCTTGGATTAAATTCAATAATTAATATTATTTCGGCAATTGCACCTATTGCAATTGTACTGTTAATAATTATTGCTATCTATACCATCAGCACAAATCCAGAGGGGCTACTCAATGTCGGCAAGGCTATGGAAGGGATGAACTTAATCAAAGCTGCACCTACATGGTGGATATCTATGCTCCTTTATGTTTCATATTGTGTCCTTCCATTTATTCCGACATTATCTATTATGGGTGCAACGACAAAAAACAAAAAAGATGCAAAATTCGGAAGCATTTTAGGAGGTATCTGCCTTGGTATAGGTGCAATGCTTATTAATTTAAGTTTGCTATCAACTATTTCAGAAAGTGGTACACAGGAAATTCCAATGCTGTATTTAGCAGACAAAATGTCCCCGATTATTGGAATACTATTTTCTGTCATTATTATTTCACGAATTTATGCGTCAAATGTACCACTTCTTTACTCGATTGCTATGCGTTTCAGTAAAGGAGGCAAAAGGAAATATAAACTTTTATTAGTTTGTGTCAGTATTGCAGGGCTTCTACTCAGTTTCGTACCTTTTGCCCGATTACTTAATATAATTTATCCATTCTTTGGGTGGCTTGGTCTAATCATTATGGCTTTCGCTGTATATCGTACAATTATCAAAAAAGAAAAACCTGTTATACAGTCTTAAACCATTTTTTCCGGTTTAATTATTTCATCAAATTTTTCTTCAGTTAAATATCCTAATTCTACTGCGGCTTGTTTCAGATTGATTCCTTTTTTATGTGCAGTCTTGGCTATAGTTGCGGATTTCTCATAACCTATATAAGGATTAAGTGCAGTTACCAGCATCAATGATTTATCCAGATTTTCTTTCATTTTTTCTTTATTTGCTTTGATGCCTATTACACAATTATAATTAAATGAATTCATTGCATCAGATAACAATCTAACAGATTGCAAAAAATTATATATACACATAGGCAAAAATACATTTAGCTGAAAATTACCTTGTGATGCACCCATAGATATTGACATATCGTTCCCCATAACTTGGCAAACAACCATAGTTAGAGCTTCGCATTGTGTAGGATTCACCTTTCCCGGCATTATTGAACTTCCGGGTTCATTTTCAGGAATTATTATCTCCCCTAATCCGCATCTTGGACCACTTGAATACCATCTGATATCATTGGCGATTTTCATTAAATCTGCAGCCAATGCCTTAATAGCACCATGAGAATTTACAAGATCATCTAAACTGGTCAATGAATGGAATTTATTTTCAGCAGTTATAAATCTGGTATTCAACAATTCCGATATTTCATTTGCTGAAATTCTGCCGAAATCTTTATGAGCATTTAATCCTGTCCCTACAGCTGTACCGCCTAATGCTAACTCTCTCAATCCATCCAAAGATTTCGTTATATTTGTTTCCCCTTTCTTGAGCATCTGCTTCCATCCGCTTATTTCCTGTGAAAATTTTATAGGAACTGCATCTTGTAAATGTGTTCTGCCGGTCTTAATTATGCCTTTATTTTTAATTTCCAATTTTTCAAAGGAATTTCCCAAATTTTTTATGGCTGGTAAGAGATTATTCTCTATTTCCATAACCCCGGCTATATGCATAGCTGTAGGAAATGTATCATTGGAGCTCTGGGACATATTTACATGATCATTTGGATGAATGATCTTTTTTCCCATTATTTGATTCGCCCTATTGGCAATAACCTCATTAACATTCATATTGCACTGAGTTCCGCTTCCTGTTTGCCAAACTTTAAGGGGAAAATGGTCATCTAAAATTCCAGAATAAACTTCATCGCACGCTTTCCCAATAGCCCCAGTTCTTTCGTCATCTAATTTTCCTATTTTATTATTTGCTTTAGCTGCTCCCTTTTTTAAAATACTAAATGCTCTTATGACTTCTATAGGAATTGTTTCTATTCCAATCCTGAAGTTTTGCAAACTCCTTTGAGTTTGAGCACCCCAAAGTTTTTCAACAGGGACCTCCACTTCTCCCATTGTATCTTTTTCTATTCTAAAATCCACTTTATACCTCCTAACCTATATCAGCGTTTTACAAATTTTAAGTCAAAATCTTTTTAATTTTCTGCAAGACGTTTTTTAAGCAGTTCTTCGCCTGATATACCCGGTTTAGTCATTCCATAATAATCCAATATCGTATTAAGATCATCTTCATCAAGCAGTTCTTCCTCTAATATCAACTTTCTAATCGGTTCTTTAGTTTTTAATGCATGTTTGGCAATTTTTGCTGCTTCTTTATATCCTATATGTGGGCACAAAGCTGTTATTATCCCAACGCTAGTTTCCATAAGATGTCTACAATGCTCTTCATTTGCAGTAATACCATCGATGCAATTTACTATAAATGTTTCTATTCCATGAGTTAGGGTTTCAATGGATTCATATAAATTGTAGAATAATACAGGCTCAAATGCATTTAATTCCAACTGACCGGCTTCAGCAGCCATAGTAATAGTCAAATCGTTGCCTATTATATTGAATGCAATTTGACTAACCACTTCAGGAATTACAGGGTTTATTTTACCCGGCATTATAGAAGACCCGTTTTGTTTAGGAGGCAGATTTATTTCCCCCAGTCCGGTTCTGGGTCCCGATGAAAGCAATCTTAAATCATTACTAATCTTTGAAAGACTTACAGCACATGCCTTAATGGCTCCGGAAACCGATACAAACACATCTAAATTTTGTGTCCCGTCAATTAAATCATCATTTTGTACCAAATCAAGACCGGTAATTTTGTTTAGATTTGGCACTATATTTTTTACATATAATTCATCTGTATTGAGCCCGGTTCCTATAGCAGTAGCTCCAATATTGATATGCTTTAATTCCTCTTTTGCCCTTTTTATCCTAACTATATCTCGTTTTATGGCATTGGAATATGCATTAAATTCCTGACCTAGCCTAATCGGTATTGCATCTTGAAGCTGAGTTCTTCCCATTTTTATAATGTGATCAAATTCCTCGGATTTCTTCATTAATGCTTCAACAAGATTATTTACTTGAATCAAAGCTTTGTCAAGCAACCTAATAGCTGCAATTTTACCGCTGCTGGGAATTACATCATTGGTTGATTGTCCAAAATTAACATGATCATTAGGGTGAACATAACTATAATCCCCAAGTTTTCCTCCTAAGATTTCAGTAGCTCTATTGGCCACAACTTCATTCATGTTCATATTAATAGAAGTTCCTGCCCCTCCCTGAATAGGGTCTGTAATAAACTGATCATGAAGCTTTCCGCCTATAATTTCATCGCAAGCTTTAACTATTGCTTGCCCTTTTTCAGTATCCAACAAATTGAGGTCCATATTGGTTATTGCTGCTGCCTTTTTTACTTCCGCTAATGCTTTTATAAGTTCCGGCTGAACTGTTCTGCCGGTAATTCGGAAGTTTTCACTAGCTCGTAAAGATTGCACTCCGTAATATGCATCTTGAGGAACTTTTTTTTCACCTACTGAATCACTTTCTAATCTATAATTTGTCACTAAAATCCCGCCTTTTTTATTTGTAATATTCTTCTTTTGCTATCTTTACTGCTTTAGCTACCAAAATACATATGAATGGCACAAATCTATATCCATTAAATTCTTGCCATTCCGGTTTTTCTTGCTGCATCTTTTACTGCTTCAGCTACAACTTGAGCTACCCTTTTATCAAGTACATCAGGTATGATATGTTCTTCGTTTAAGTCCTTATCATCAATATATCCGGCAATAGCATATGCTGCTGCAAGCTTCATTTCATCATTTATTTCCTTTGCTCTTACATCCAAAGCACCTCTAAACAAGCCCGGAAATACTAGGACATTATTTATTTGATTGGCAAAATCAGAACGACCTGTGCCTACCACTTTAGCTCCGGCATTTTTAGCCTCATCAGGCATTATTTCCGGAATAGGATTTGCCATAGCTAATATAATAGAATCATTATTCATTGATTTAATCATTTCAGAATTTACAATGCCACCGGAGGATACTCCTATAAATACGTCCGAACCTATCATGGCATCTTTTAATTGTCCTTTTATATTCCTAGGATTTGTTTCTCGCGAAAGAATTTTCTTTATACCATTTAGTCCTTCTCTGTCCTCGTAAATGGCGCCTGTCCTATCACATAATATTATATCTTTAGCTCCTGCTATTGTAAGAAGTTTTGAAATTGCTATTCCAGCAGCACCTGCTCCATTTATTACTATTTTTACATCCTCAATATTCTTATTCACAACTCGCAATGCATTGATTAATCCGCCAAGGACAACTATGGCAGTACCATGCTGATCATCATGGAATACCGGTATATCCAGTTCTTTTTTTAACCTTTCTTCAATTTCAAAACATCTTGGCGAACTAATATCTTCCAAGTTAATTCCACCTAACCCCGGAGATATCATCTTAACAATTTGCACAATTTCATCCGGATCTTTAGTATTTAAGCAAATTGGAAAAGCATCAACATTCCCAAATTCTTTAAATAGAATGGACTTACCTTCCATAACCGGAAGAGCTGCCTTAGGACCTATATCCCCTAAGCCCAATACCGCAGAGCCATCTGTAATTACCGCTACCATATTGCCCTTAGAAGTATATTTGTATACATCGTCTTCATTTTCATGAATTTTTTTGCAAGGCTCAGACACCCCCGGAGTGTAAGCTAAACTTAAATCATCTCTGGTTCCAATTTTAATCTTTGATACAACTTCTATCTTACCTTTATTCTTTTCATGAAGTTTTAAACTTTCTTCATAATAATTCAAAGCATTTCCCCCATTTCTATAAAATTTTAAAAATATGACATATAATTTATATTGCAAATTATATGCCAATAAAAAAACTGCTAAATTCTAATGTTTTAAAAAAACCATGTTAGTATTGGGATAATAATCTATCCCATTTAATCGAATATCTAACCCATTAATTATTTGAAGATGACGCAGCAATATGTCCCTTTTCTGTTAAAACAGTACCATTCCTTCCGGCAGTAGATGTTACTAGTCCAAGAGACTTAGCAGTATTGAGCAAACTCCTAATCTGGCTTTCTGTAAGCTTTATATTCTCCTTTTCAGCAAGCTCTGATAGATGTCGCCTGCCACACCCGTTTGAATTCATCAGCTTGTTTAAAATCCATATCATTTCATCTCCTAGAACTTCCTGTATCAATGATTTGTTAGGATTTATCGAATTATTTAAAACGTATTCAGGAAGATGCGTTATATTTAATTTCATTCCTTCTTCACTGCCTATAATATATAAATATTCCATTGCATTCTCTAATTGTCTAATATTCCCCGGCCAATCATAATCATATAACGCTTTAATAGCGTCCTTGTTTATAAATTGATTAATATCAGTAATCTTTCCTTTGCTGTACATACTCAAAAAATGATTTGATAAAATCAAAATATCGGATTTTCTTTCCCTTAAACTTGGCATTCTCAATGGTAAAACATTCAATCTATAATATAGGTCAGACCTGAAATTCCCCTTATTTATTTCCCGAACTAAATCTTTATTTGTTGCTGCTATTATTCTTACATTTATGGGGATTTCTTTAGTTCCGCCAATTCTTCTTATTTGCCTCTCCTGAATAACCCTCAATAGTGTACACTGAAAGTCTAAAGAAGCATCCCCTATTTCATCGAGAAAAATAGTTCCTCCATGAGCTTCTTCGAAAAGACCTCTTTTCCCACTTCTTATTGCTCCGGTAAAAGATCCTCCTTCGTATCCGAAAAGCTCGGACTCTATAAGGTTTGTTGGCATAGCTGCAAAATTTACGGGTACAAAAGGTTCACTTGCACGTTTTGAAGCAGAATGAATAGCCTGAGCAAATAGTTCTTTACCTGTACCATTCTCTCCTTGAATCAAAATCGTAGAATCTGTATTAGCAAAAATTTTCGCCCTTTTTATTAGCTCCTCCATGCTGTTTGCTTCATATATAATGTCCTTGAAAGTATAATGGTCGGTTCTTATAGCTTTTCTAGTTGTTAATCTCCTAATTATATGCTCATTTTTTTCTATTTCTTCACTTTTCTCAAAAGTATAAATAATCCCATCCTCACTGTCTCTTCCTTCTATTACATTGGAAGTAACAAATAGCGTATTGCCACCTATTGAAACAATTTCATCCTTATCATTGTCTTTATCATCACTTATTGACAAATTGGGAAGTACATCTTTTATATTTTTCCCTATAATATCTTTTTCTCCAGCTCCCAAAAGATCATACATAACCTTATTGCTTACAATGATATTCCCATTATTCCTCACATACAATATTGCTTTAGGTAAACAATTCGCTACTGTATTTAACCTATTCCCAATTATTTTCATTTCCTTTGCATCATCATTTATTTGGTTTAATAATCCAATTATTTCATTTAAATAATGAGAGGATAGATTATCTCCTAATACTTCTATTAATCCCAGCCGCTTCGCTATATCCGCCAATGTAGTGATATCTAGTTGTCTCGTTCCTATGTCAATTATTTTTTTAGCTTCGTAAGGCAGCAAACGTGGTTCTCCTACTGTAACCGCAATATCCAGCTTTGGATATGAGTCAACCCCGGGATAATAAGGATAATATTTGATATAGTTGACCCCAAGCGCCTTTAGTTGTGCTATTGCTTGGTATGTTGTTTCTTCCCTATCATTTACTAATAGAACTTCGCTTGCCCTAGGAAGATCCAATAATTCCTGTATATGCTTATGATGTATTACTCTTCTGCCTATGATATAATCCAACCCTTTATCTATTAAAACCTGTATCCTGTCATTTATTATACTTGGAGATGATAATACAACAAGAGAACTCGAAATATCAAAATCTAAATCGTCACTAAAACAATATGGTTCAACTTTGATATATTTACCGAAAATATTTCTACATTGAATGGCTAAGTTAATTGCAGTTGTCTTTCCCGGGCTTAACACTATTAGTCTTTCCATCGGCATGCCTCCTTAAAAATCTAATGAAGTTTATTCATGATTTTATTTTGTAAATATACCAAAAAAGATAGCCAAAGCTATCCTTTTTATAAACTGCGGATTGCATTTTTATCTATCTCTTTCTTTTCCTAGACGGTGCTATATGAATGGCAGCATCGTCTAATCCTAAGGTAGCTTCAAAGAAACTTTCCGACAGAGTGGGGTGGGCGTGAATTGTTCTCATTATAGCATTTGCATCCATATCATTTGCCATAGCAAGTGTACCTTCGTGGATTAAATCATTGGCATGGGGACCCAATATGTGCACACCAAGGATTTTATTATCATCCCTACCTGCCAATATCTTTATGAATCCGTCTTCTTGTCCCAGTGATAGCGCCTTTCCATTTGCTCCAAACATAAACTTACTTGATTTATATGGAGTTTCCTCAATCTTTAGCTGCTCCTCGGTAAATCCTACCTGAGCGACTTCATTTAAAGTAAATACACATGCAGGATAGACATCTAAATTTATATCCGGAGAATGTCCCATTATTTTCTCCGCCACATATACTCCTTGTGCTGAAGCCACATGCGCAAGTTGTATGCCTTTGCTATTTACATCCCCTATGGCATATATTCCCTCTACAGTAGTTTCAAAGTCATCATCGACCTTTATTCCTCTGCTTGAATATTCTATACCTATACCATCCAGATTTAATCCTTTTATTAGCGGAGCCCTTCCCGATGCTATAAGAACATAGTCTCCGGATGCTTCAATTTCTTCGTCTTTTTCTTTATATTTCGCAACTACTTTTAATTTATCGCCATCCTCGATTATTTCCTTTGCTCTAATATTTACATAAACATCAATACCTTGTTTCTTTAGAAGAGGCGTTAACCGTCTTGAAATTTCTTTGTCTGCATCTTTCAATATTCTAGATGCTAACAGGATAACCTGTGAACCCAGTTCTTGATAAATACTTGCAAATTCAAGACCTATAACTCCTCCACCTACAACTATCAGAGTTTTGGGAATCTCCTCCATCTCCAACAATTCATCAGAGGTGATAACACGAGGTAAGTCTACTCCCTTCGTTTCCGTCATTTGTGGGGTTGAACCTGTGGCTATAATTATATTGTCAACTTGCACTTCTCTATTACCACCGGCTATTAATTCTACAGAAACAGTATTTTTATCTTTTATCATTGCAGTTCCGGGTATGAATTCAATGTTTTTATAGGAAGAGATAAGCTTTTCTATGCCTGTTACAAGAGTATTTACGATTCTTTTTTTTCTTCTTTGAAGTACTTTCCCATCCATTCTAAATCCATCTACTTCAATGCCAAATTCATTTGATCTTTTTAAATCTGACATTATTTCTGCACTTTTGAAATAAGTTTTAGTAGGGATACAGCCTCTATTGAGGCATGTTCCCCCTACTTCTCTATTCTCAATTAAATATATTTCTGCGTCAAGTTGTGCAAGCCTTATAGCTGCAACATAACCGCCCGGTCCTGCACCTATTATGGCTATTTTTTTTGTCAAATACTACACCTACCTTTCGTATTTCACTATAGGATTCCTTGCCGCCTTGGTTTCATCAGGTCTTCTTACTATAGTGTTGTGAGGTGCTGTTTTTAGCAATTCAGGATTTTCTTCTGCTTCTTTTGCAATCCGTATCATAGCATCTGCAAACATATCCAAAGTCTCTTTACTCTCCGTTTCAGTTGGCTCAATCATTATAGCTTGATTGATTATCAACGGGAAATACATTGTAGGTGGATGGAATCCATAATCCAACAATCGCTTCGCCACATCCATGGATGTAACTTCGCTTAGTGTATCTTTTAATCCGCCTAATACAAATTCGTGTTTATAAATTGTATCTATTGGAAGATAATAATGTTCTTTAAGTCTGCTCAATAAATAATTTGAATTGAGTACTGCTATCTCTGAAGCTTTCTTCAATCCGTCACTACCCATTGTCAATATATAGGTATATGCTCTGACTAAAATGCCGAAATGCCCATAAAAATCTTTTACCTTGCCTATAGATTTAGGATAATTGTAATCAAGGTAATATCTATCACCATCTTTTTCTACAAGCGGCACCGGTAAATATTGGACTAAATCCTTCTTAACTCCTACAGGTCCTGAACCCGGTCCTCCACCGCCATGCGGGGTTGAAAATGTCTTGTGAATATTGAAGTGAACTACGTCAAACCCCATGTCTCCGGGCCTTGCATGACCAAGTATTGCATTGGCATTTGCGCCGTCGTAATATAATAACCCACCTGCTTCGTGAACCAAATCGGCTATTTCTTTAATGTTTCTATCTGAAATACCTAAGGTATTTGGATTTGTGAGCATAAGTCCGGCTATATCATCACCCAATACAGCTTTTAATGCTTCCAAATCTACTAATCCCTCTTCGGTGGATTTGATTTCAACTATAGAATATCCTGCCATAACTGCCGTAGCAGGATTGGTTCCATGGGCAGAGTCCGGAACTATGATCTTATTTCTTTTAAAGTCCCCTCTGTTTTCATGGTAAGCTTTAATTATCATAACCCCTGTAACTTCCCCATGAGCCCCTGCAGCAGGCTGCAATGTCATTCTATCCATGCCCGCAATTTCACAAAATGATTTTCCCAATTCATACATTAACTGCAGTGAGCCCTGTATGCAATTTTCAGATTGATACGGATGTATATTTGTAAACCCATCCAGAGATGCTATATCTTCATTTATCTTAGGATTATATTTCATAGTACAGGATCCTAATGGATAAAAGCCTGTATCAACGCCATAATTTTTAGATGATAAATTTGTATAGTGCCTTACCACATCTACTTCACTTAATTCAGGGAAGTCAAGTTCTTCTTCACTTAAATATTCTTCGGGTATTATATCCTCTAAATTGACATCTTCTACATCAAGAGGCGGTAATCTATAAGCTTTTTGTCCCTCATGCGATAATTCAAATATTAGCTTATCATACATATTATATCCCCTCCAATACACGAGTTAACTTATCAATTTCTTCTTTGGTCCTCTTCTCAGTAACAGCATATAAAACAGCATTTTTAAGTTGGGGATAATCTATTTCTAAGTGATAACCACCCGTTATCATTTCGTTCTCCAATTCCGTTGTAATAGTTTTAGCATCCAGCCCTGAGGTAACGGCAAATTCTTTGAAGAACGGTTTATCGAATAATGGTTTAAATTTACCTGATTTAATGATTTGCTCATAAGCATAGTGTGCTTTTTTAGCGCTTTGCGCAGCAACCTCCTTTATCCCTTCTTTTCCTAAGGTTACCATGTATATAGTTGCTCTTAAGGCATTTAATCCTTGATTAGAGCAAATGTTGGAAGTAGCTTTCTCTCGTCGTATATGCTGCTCTCTTGCTGTAAGGGTCAGGACATAGGATCTCTTACCATCAACATCTGTGGTTTCTCCTACAATTCTGCCGGGCAACTTTCTCATATATGATTTTTTTGCTGCCATAAATCCTAAGTATGGACCTCCAAAGCTTACAGGAATACCCATTCCCTGTGCTTCCCCAACAACTATATCAACATCCAATTCTCCCGGTTTTTTAAGTATACCTAAGGAAATAGGATCTACAGATGCAACAAAACTTGCCTTTTTTATTTTATGTGTTATTTCCGCAGCCTTTTTTAAATCTTCTATTATCCCAAAGAAATTTGGACTTTGAATTATTACAGCCGCAGTATTGTCATTTATCTTATTTTCTAACTCTTCTAAATCCGTAACTCCATCTTTCATATCAACTTCAACGACTTTTAAGCTTTGAGCATGTGCATATGTCTTTAAGATTTTCCTTGCATCCGGTTTTACCGTTTTAGAAATGATTATTTCATCTTTGCGTGCAATATTTGCAGCCATTATCGCCGCTTCTACTACTGCTGTCCCTCCATCATATAATGATGCATTCGCAACATCCATACCTGTAAGATTGCATATCAAAGTCTGGAATTCAAATATATATTGTAATGTTCCTTGACTTATTTCAGCTTGATACGGTGTATAAGAAGTATAAAATTCACTTCTGGAAACAAGATGATCTATTATAGAAGGAATATAGTGGTCATAAGCTCCGGCTCCAAGAAAACTTATCATATCACTTTGAGAGCAATTCTTCTTTGCAAGTGATGATAGGTATGAAAATACCTCCAATTCGCTCTTTGATTTAGGCAAATTCAGCTCCCTATTAAGTTGTACTTCCTTTGGGATATCGGCAAATAATTCCTCTATGCTGTTTAAGCCTATACTCTCAAGCATCTGTTTTTCATCATCCGTAGTTATAGGAATATAAGGATACATGATTATTCCTCCTCAGCTAATAATTTTTCATATTCCTCACTCGTCATTAATTCATCAATTTGAGATCTATCATTTACCTCGAATTTTGCTATCCAATTTTCATAAGGGTCAGAATTAAGTAATGCAGGATCGTCTATCAACGCTTCATTAACCGCTATTACTTTACCGCTTAATGGAAGATAAACATCTGAAGCCGCTTTAACGGATTCTACTGCTGAAAAAGCTTCTTCTTTATCAAATTCATCATCGATTTCCGGTAATTCTACATAAACTATATCACCAAGATTATGCTGTGCAAAATCCGTAATACCTATATAAGCTTCTCCTCCTTCAATTTTAACCCACTCATGATCATTAGTATAATATAAATCTTTTAATACTTTCATCGTAGACCCTCCTATTTATATTTATTTTTTTAAAAATTTTCTATCAATTATTTTAGCCTTTACATATTTGTTTCTTATTTTGATATCTATTTGCTCTCCAAGTTTTGCGTATCTAATATCAATTAATGCATTCCCTATATTCTTTTTAAGAGTCGGACTTAAGTATCCTGTTGTTACATGCCCAATTCGCTCTCCGTCTTTATAAACTTCATATCCTTCTCTAGGTATACCTCGTTCTGTTAATTCAAAGCCTACCAATTTTCTTTTCATTCCATCGTTATAATATTTATTTAATGCTTCCTTACCTATAAAATTGGAATCTTTTTTGAGCTTTACAAAAAATTTAAAATCCCCTTCTAATGGATTAATATCTTGAGATATTTCATGCCCGTATAAAGGTAGTGCTGCTTCAAATCTCAATGTATCTCTACAGCCCAACCCTGTAGGTTTTATCCCTTCTTCTTTTCCTGATTCCAGGATATCTTTCCAGACCTTTACTATGCCTTGATTATCGGTATAGATTTCAAATCCGTCTTCACCTGTATATCCTGTTCTGGATATCAGACACTTAACTCCATTTATGTCTACATCGTTTGCAAGATGAAAAAATTTTACGTCATTTAAATCATAATTAGTTAATTTTTGAAGAATTTCTTGAGCCAATGGGCCTTGAAGTGCAACCTCTCCAATTTCATCTGATATATTATCTATTGCTACGTCAAATTTCCCTTTTTGTTTCAAAATCCAGTCAAAGTCCTTGCAGACGTTAGCAGCATTTACTACTAATAGATAATCTTCATCACCAAACTTATATACCAGCAAATCATCTACTACCCCTCCAGTCTCGTATGCCATAAAAGTATAGATGATTTGTGCGTCAACCATTTTGGAGATGTCATTTGTTAGTAGAAAATCAAGAAATTTTGTCGACTCCTTTCCGGTAACTTTAATTTCCCCCATATGAGACACGTCAAAAAGTCCGGCTGTATTTCTTACTGCTTCGTGTTCTACAACAAGGCCTTGACCCTCATATTGGACAGGAAGTGCCCAACCTGCATAATCGACAATTTTTCCCCCTAATCTTAGATGTTCGTCGTATAAAGGGGTTTTTTTTGCATCCATTTCACCACTCCTTTCATATTTTATGTTATAATCTTATTATAATTATAACACCAATACTACTGGTATTCTACCCAATAATTCGTTTGTAAATCAATAGTATTTATTAATAGATATTATTTGTTAGACAAATAGCGTTTGTTAAATAAATAACTATGATTGTATTTTCATTATACTTTAGGAGGGGAATTAATGCAATATCGCTACATAACAAAGGACAAATTAAAAGTATCCCAATTAGGATTTGGAACTATGAGATTTCCAATTATTAATAATGACTCTTCATTAATAGATGAAGACAAAACCAAGGAAATGTTTGATTATGCAATTGAAAATGGTGTAAACTATATAGATACTGCCTACAATTATCATCAAGGCAAATCTGAAACCTTTATTGGAAAATATCTCAAGAACGGTTTAAGGGAAAAAGTCTATTTGACTACTAAACTTCCCGTATGGTTGGTTGAAACCTATGATGATTTTGAAAGACTTTTAGATGAACAATTGGAAAAACTTCAAACTGATTACATTGACTTTTATCTTTTACATTCTCTTCATGAAAAACCTTGGAGAAAAATAGCTGATTTGAATGTTTTTAAGTTTTTAAAAGAGGCAAAGGAGAAGGGAAAAATCAAATATGTTGGTTTTTCATTCCATGATGAATTCTCGTTATTTAAAGGGATTGTAGACTCCTTTGATTGGGATATATGTCAAATTCAATTGAACTATCTTGATAGGGATTATCAAGCCGGATTAAAGGGTCTATCCTATGCTAAAGAAAAAGATATTTCAGTAGTTATCATGGAACCTATAAAGGGTGGAAAGTTAGCAGATCCACCAAATGATATCCTAAAGATTTGGGATGCAAATGAGATTAAGCGTAGTCCGGCAGAATGGGCATTGAGATGGCTATATAACTTAGATGATATATCAATCGTTCTAAGCGGTATGTCTACTATGGAACAGGTAATGGAAAATATTGAAACTGCCAGCACTGCAACATCCCTAACTCATAAGGAAACGAAACTTATTGATAAGGTTACAGCTGTATATAAGGATAAGGTAAAGGTAGGATGTACAGGATGTGAATACTGTCTGCCTTGTCCATCAAATGTATCCATCCCAAATATTTTTGAATTGTATAACAATATGTTTGTTTACGGAACTGTAAACGAATCAAAAGAAAGCTATAAAAAACTTATTGAATTGGAAAAGGCTGTTAATAACTGTGTTGAATGCGGTGCTTGTGAGGATATCTGCCCACAACACCTAAATGTAATAGAATTATTGAAAGAAGCGGAAAAAGCAATGATTTAAATCATGGACGGCAAATGCCGTCCATTGTTATAAACTTTCTTTTTGACTGAAATATTTCATTATACCTGCATAAATCGACCATGCAATTTTTTCTTGATATTCCGATGTATTTAAGAGCATTTCTTCTTCAGGATTTGATAAAAACCCTGCTTCTATCAATACGGACGGGATTTTAGCTTCTTTTAATAAATATACATCATCCCTATGGGAAGGCTGTCTGTTGTTTTCTTTATCCAGAATATTTTTGAGCTCATCTTGTATTACGTATGCCAATTTTTTACTTTCCTCTAGCTCCTCATTATAAAAGGTTTGTGCCCCATAGTACTTATGCTGTGTAAAGCTATTAAGATGAATAGTTACAAATATATCACAGTCAGATTCTTCAATTATCTCTTTTCTTCTTTTCAAATCCTCAATTTTCATCTCTTTTAAGGTTGTTGAATTCTCGGAATACAACCCTTTGTCAGTATCCCTTGTCAATATTGCAATTCCACCGCTATGTTCTATAAATCTTTTTAATTTCAAGGCAATTTTTAAATTTATATCATCTTCTTTTATCCCGCCTTTTGATACAGCTCCCGGATCTACTCCACCATGACCCGGATCTATACCTATTACCTTATTTGTAATTGGAAGATAAATGGGTTCAGCCTTATTGTATTCTTTAAATTTAAAAAAGATAAATACACATACTATAATGAACAATAATAATAGCACCAGAGTATACAATACTTTTGTACTCATATAAATAATTTTCATAATAGACCACCTCTATTTTATTTATATGAGGAAAAAATAAAAAAAGCACCGTGTTCTATGCTCAACCCAATTTAAACCAACATGATTATAGTTGATAATGCAAGTTAAGAACCAAATTCCATCCTAATAAACTCACCATGACCTATAGGTGTATCTTTTTCATATATTCCCTTTACCTTAAATCCTGCCCTTTTATAGCATTTAATTGCTCTCTCATTGAAAGAACGTACTTCCAAAGCAATTTTTTTATTTGGATACAACTCTCTACATTGCTGTTTCACTATCTTCATTATTGTATTTCCTAATCCTTGTCCACATAGCGACGGCTTTAGCCCAACTCCAATTAAGATATATTCATCTTTTTTCTGTAGCCTTATATAGCCACATAAATTATTATAATCATCAACAACAGCAGAAAATTCCTTTTTTCTTTTTTCTTCTATAGTAATAGCCCATTTCTCATCAAATGCTTTATCCCATTCGGGGTAATTATATATAGAATATTCACCATCATACTTCCAATCACAAATTTCTTTTGCATATAGTTCTGTAAATTCTACTAACATTAATTTCATTACAAGCACCTCTAATAATTCATTTTAATATCAATTCCTATATCATCACAAAACTCTTTTAAAACATCGGTCAAAGAGTTTTCCTTTGTGGCAAATAAATATAATCCCCTATCATCATATAGATAGAATATGCAACCTGTATTTATATCAATTATAAATATGGACGAACTTAAATCTAGTTCTCCACCGATATCTGATACGATTATTCCCTTAAATAATTCCTTGGTAGATATATTCCCTGTTCGGTAGATTCTTCTCTTCCTATTTAAACTTCCATCTTCTAAATACGGATACTGGTCGCTTAAATCAAAATGTACCCTGTATCTGGATTTTAATTGAAATATACTACTTTCCATTATATAAAGTTAATTCTTTACTATCTTGGTTAGGGATTTAATTGTAATTTATATCAATATTAGTATAATTAAAACAGGATGCAAAATCAAACTAAATAAATTAATTGGATGTTTTAAGTAAAGATAAAGAGCCACATCGCTGTGACTCTTTTTCTTGATTTTCTTCCTCGTTTATCTCTTGCTAAATTGTGGTGCTCTTCTAGCCTTCTTAAGACCATATTTCTTTCTTTCTTTCATTCTTGAATCCCTAGTTAAAAATCCTGCTTTTTTAAGTATCGGTCGCAAACTTTCGTCATATTCAAGCAATGCCCTTGCTAAACCGTGTCTAACTGCTCCTGCTTGACCTGTAAAGCCTCCACCTTCTACCTTAACAAGAACATCAAATTTATCTAAAGTCTCAGTTAGTACTAGAGGTTCTCTTGCTATAACTCTTAAAGTTTCATAATCAAAATATTCTTCTATATCTCTTTTATTAATAGTCATCTTCCCATTACCGGGGATCAATCTAACTCTTGCTACAGAAGTTTTACGTCTTCCCGTTCCTGCATATTGTGCTATAGCCAACTTTCGTCCTCCTTTCTTCATCCAATTAGAATTCATATATTTCAGGCATTTGAGCTTCGTGCTTGTGCTCTGGTCCACTATATACTTTCAGTTTTTTGATCATATTTCTACCAAGGCTGCTCTTTGGTAACATTCCTTTTACAGCCAATTCAATGATTTTTTCAGGTTTTGATTCAATTAAGTCCTTGTATGGAATCTGTTTTAATCCTCCCGGGTAACCGGTATGATAAGAGTAATTCTTTTGCTCTAATTTTCTTCCTGTCAGTTTAATTTTTTCCGCATTTATAATAATAACATAATCTCCAGTATCAACATGAGGAGTATATGTGGGTTTGTTTTTTCCACTCAAAATAGTAGCTACTTCTGTCGCAAGTCTTCCTAATACCTTGCCTTCAGCATCTATAACATACCATTTTCTTTCAAGTTCTTCCGTTTTTGCCATAAAGCTTTTCATCATTTTCCCTCCCTATAACAGACGTTTAGGTGTATAATAAAAAAGTTTCCGGGTCCTTTTTAAAACACTCTAATATATTCTAATACAAGTAATTATCAATGTCAAGCCGAAAATTCAATCATAAAATACTCTTTCCAAAAATAATCCTTGAGGTGGAGCAGTATGCCCTGCCGCTTTTCGATTTTTTGCTTCCAATATATTTACTATATCATCCCTGTTTCTTTTCCCAAGTCCAATCTCCACCAAAGTCCCAACTATTATTCTAACCATATTTCTTAAAAAACTATCTCCATCAATTGAAATCTCAACAAAGTCTTTATTTTTTTCTATGCTGATTGCATTTATAGTTCGGATAGAACTTCTAACTACAGCCTTCGAGCTCTTAAAAGAATTAAAATCATGAGTCCCAAGGAGATATTTAGATGCAATGCGCATATCTTCCAGGTTTAGTTCTTTCCTAATATGATAAGAAAAGTTTCTGTATAATGCCTTTGGCATTTTCCCATTATATACTAAATATTTATATTTCTTATGAGTCGCGCTAAATCTAGAATGGAAATCCTCATCTACCTCTTTAGAATCAATAATCGTTATATCCCCCGGTAATTTTGTATTCAAAACATATTTAAAACTATATCCCGGTATATCCGAATTTGTAAAAAAATTTGCTACCTGATATAAAGCATGAACTCTTGCATCCGTACGTCCCGAGCCAATTAATTTTATCCTTTCCCCTTCTATGGATTGAATCGCTTCTTCAATTATTCGTTGAACAGAAATTGCATTTTCTTGATATTGCCACCCTGAATAATTGGTGCCTTCATACTCTATTATAAGCATTATATTTCTCATCATAAAACTTAAATATACCTCGTAGATATTATAAAACCAAAAAATGCTATCTGAGATAAGAGTATGGCAATATCATAATTTTTCAATTTCAATTCATTTAATCTGGTTCTATTATCTCCACCTCTATAGCATCTTGCTTCCATTGCTGTTGCAAGTTCATCCGCTCTTCTAAACGCATTGATGAAAAGAGGTACCAAGAGGGGGACTAAATTTTTTGCTCTGTTTAATATATTTCCGGATTCAAAATCAGCGCCTCTTGCCATCTGCGCTTTCATTATCTTATCGGTTTCTTCCAACAATGTAGGTATAAACCTTAAAGCAATAGTCATCATCATTGCTAGCTCATGAGCAGGCAGACCTATTATCTTAAACGGTGACAATAATTTTTCAATGCCATCAGTTAATGCAATAGGAGATGTTGTCAATGTCAATAAAGATGTCCCTGTTATTAGAAACACCAGCCTTAATGCCATAAAAACAGCCATTGATATTCCTTCTTTAGTTACTGTTAGCGGACCAATAGTGAACAAAACTTCACCTTTAGTCATAAATATATTTATAAAAAGAGTTATCAATATAATAAAATACAAAGGTTTCAATCCTTTTAATATAAATTTTATAGGCAATTTAGCAATTTTAATTACAATTCCAATAAATAGAAGAATTAATATATATGGATAAAAGCTATTTATAAAAAATAAGGAAGCTATAAATAAACCTATAATAATAATCTTCACTCTAGGATCCAATTTATGAATAATGGTATCACCCGGAAAATATTGACCTATTGTTATATCCCTAAGCATTTTTATTTCTCCTTAAATACTTCAATATTTCTTCTTTGGCTTCTTCAACTGTCAATATATCATCCCGGACATCATTCCCTTTGGATTTGAATTCTCTCATGAAAGAGGTGATTTGAGGAATTCCAAGCCCAATTTCTTCTAATTCTGATGCCTTTTTGAATACTTCTCGGGTTTCATCATTTATAATTATTTTACCTTCATGCATGACAAGTATTCGATTTGATAACTTAGCAACATCCTCCATACTATGGGAAACCAAAATTATAGTTATGCCTTCTTTTAAATATAGTTTTCTTATCTCATCTAAAATTTCATCTCTGCCACTTGGATCTAAACCTGCGGTTGGCTCATCAAGTATCAACAACTTTGGCTTCATGGCTATAACTCCTGCAATAGCAACCCTTCTCTTTTGACCTCCACTCAATTCAAAAGGTGATCTATCCTTCAAAGTATCGTAATCCAGTCCAACCAGTTCCATTGAACTTTTGACGCGTTGTTTAAGTTCTTCATCTTTTAATCCTAGATTTTTAGGTCCAAAGGCTATGTCTTTGTATACAGTTTCTTCAAACAATTGATGTTCCGGGTATTGAAATACTAACCCGACTTTTTGTCTAATCTCCCTTAAATTCGCATCTTTATCATAAATATTTATTCCATCAACAATAATACTGCCTGAAGTTGATTTCATAATGCCGTTTAAATGTTGTACTAATGTGGATTTGCCGGATCCTGTATGTCCGATAAGTCCTATAAAATCTCCTTCATCTATTTGCAAATTTATATTATCCAACGCCTTTTTTTCAAATGGAGTATTGGGATTATATATATAGCTTAAATTATTAATCTTAACTAGCATAATAAGTCAACCAACTCCTCTATAGATAATACATCATCCCTAATATCAATTCCCTCTTTACGCAGCTCATAAGCCAACTCCGTCACTTGGGGAACATCCAACCCAAGTTCTTTCACCTTCTCAACTTGTCTGAATATTTCTTTTGGAGTGCCCTCTAATGCTATTTCACCATCGGACATAACTAAAATTCTATCTGCTTTAACCGCTTCATCCATATAATGAGTTATCAATACTATAGTTTTACCTTCATCTTTGTTCAATTTCTTTATTGTTCCCATGACTTCTTTTCTTCCATTGGGATCCAACATAGCAGTCGGTTCATCAAAGATTATACATTCAGGATTCATTGAAAGAATCCCTGCTATTGCAACTCTTTGTTTTTGCCCTCCGGACAATAGATGAGGGGCATGATGTTTGTATTCTAACATTTCAACTGTTGAAAGTGCTTCATCTACTCTTTTTCTTATTTCCTTAGGCGGAACTCCCAGGTTTTCAGGACCAAATGCCACATCTTCTTCTACTATAGTTGCAACTATCTGATTATCCGGATTTTGAAATACCATACCGGCTTTTGACCTTATATCCCATATTTTATCTTCATCTTTTGTATTCATTCCTGATACGTACACTTCTCCTCTTGTAGGCAATAGAAGTCCATTCATCATTTTGGCAAGAGTAGATTTCCCGGAGCCATTGTGCCCCAAGATAACTAAAAATTCGCCTTTTTTCACTTCTATACTTAAATCCTTAACAGCGGTTTGAACACTATCATCTATATTGGATTTGTATTCATAGGTTACTTTATCAGTTTTTATCATTATATCATCCATATTTTGTACCCCATCTTTTTTATTTCCATAAAACACTATAACATATAGGTACACTTATTTCAATTCACAATTCACAATTCACAATTCACAATTGTTACGGTCGAGCTTTATGGTCTTAAAAACAATTTACTCATAAACCATTTGCCAAGAAATAAGAGTGAAGAATCGTGCATTGCAAATTGTGAATTAGTTTTAACTGCTCTTAAGTTAAAACTAAAGGGACTAAGCTCAAACTTAATCCCCAACCCTTTATACTAATTCTAATATTGCCATTTCAGCGCCGTCACCACGACGAGGACCAACTCTTAAAACTCTTGTGTAGCCACCGTTTCTGTCAGCGTATTTAGGTCCGATTTCATCAAATAACTTCTTTACTACATCTTCATCATACACATATGCTAATACTTGACGCCTAGCATGCAAATCTCCTCTTTTGGCAAGAGTTATCATTTTATCTGTCATTCTCTTTGTTTCTTTTGCTCTAGTAACTGTAGTTTCAATCCTACCGGTTCTTAAAACAGAAGTAACTTGATTTCTTAGCATAGCTTTTCTATGAGCTGTAGGACGACCAAGTTTTCTTAATGTTGTCACATTTATCCCTCCTTGCAACCAGATTACTCATCACTTCTTTTAAGACTTAACCCTAATTCAGCAAGCTTTCTTTGCACTTCCTCAAGGGATTTCTTTCCAAGATTTCTTACTTTCATCATGTCTTCTTCAGTCTTTTGGGTTAATTCCTCTACTGTATTAATTGCTGCACGTTTTAAGCAATTATAACTCCTTACAGAAAGGTCTAATTCTTCAACAGTCATCTCAAGAACTTTCTCTTTTTTATCTTCTTCTTTTTCTACCATTATTTCTACGTCATTAACATGCTCAGTTAACCCAATAAAAAGATTTAAGTGCTCTGTAAGTATTTTTGCTCCTAATGAAGTAGCTTCATCTGCATTCATAGTTCCATTTGTCCAAACTTCAAGTACAAGCTTATCATAGTCTGTAATTTGACCTACTCTGGTGTTTTCAACGCTAAAGTTTACCTTGTTAACAGGGGTAAAAGAAGAATCTATAGGAATTACTCCAATTGGTTGCCCTTCCTTCTTATTCTTTTCAGATACAACATACCCTCTACCCTTTACAAGTTCCATTTCTACATATAGCCTGCCATCTTCATTAACTGTAGCTATATAATGATCTTTATTAACAATTTCAACATCAAGTCCGGTGATTATGTCACCAGCTGTAACAACTTTAGGTCCTACTACATCAATAAGCAATGTAACAGGCTCTTCAGAATATGATTTAGAAGCAATTCCCTTAATGTTTAGGATGATTTCTGGAACATCTTCCAGTACTCCTGGAACAGTGGAAAATTCGTGAAGTACTCCTTGAATTTTGATATTTGATACAGCTGCTCCCGGTAAGGAAGACAGCAACACTCTTCTTAAAGAATTTCCAAGAGTAGTACCATATCCTCTTTCAAGTGGTTCTACAACGAATTTGCCATAATTTCCTTCTTCATTCAATTCTAAAATTTCTATTCTAGGTTTTTCAATTTCTATCATTAATACAAACCCTCCTTGATTTTTTAATTATTAAAGGACGAGGGCAACTGATATTGTTATATATATTATTTGGAATATAACTCAACGATTAAGTGTTCTTCTACTGGAATATCTATATCTTCCCTTGTTGGTTCAGCGACAATAGTTCCCTTTAAAGCATCTAAATCTATATTTAACCATGGAACAATATTTCCATTATGGTTTTCCACTAATGATTTAAATTTCTCACTATTTCTGCTTCTATCTTTAACTTGGATTACATCTCCGACCGTAGTTAGAAGCGATGGGATATCTGTTTTGACACCGTTTAGGAGAAAATGTCCATGAGTAACCAATTGTCTAGCTTCGGCTCTTGATGATGCCAAACCCATTCTATATACAACATTGTCTAACCTTAATTCCAGTATCTTTAGTAAATTCTCACCTGTGATACCTCGCATTTTATCAGCCATATTAAAATATTTAGTCATTTGAGACTCTGAAATCCCATAGAATCTACGAACTTTTTGTTTTTCTCTTAACTGCAAACCATATTCTGTAACCTTTTTCCTTGATTGTCCGTGTTGACCAGGTGCAAAATTTCTTTTTGCTATAGCACATTTATCTGTATAACATCTATCGCCTTTAAGAAATAATTTTTGACCTTCTCTACGGCACAATCTACAACTGGGTCCTGTATATCTTGCCATTTTTTTGCACCTCCTATTAAACTCTTCTACGTTTTGGTGGTCTACAACCGTTATGTGGGATTGGAGTAACATCCTTAATCATATTTACTTCTAATCCTGCAGCTTGTAATGACCTTATAGCAGCTTCTCTGCCTGAACCGGGTCCTTTAACGTAAACTTCCACAGTCTTTAATCCATGTTCCATTGCTTTCTTAGCTGCTTCTTCAGCTGCTTGTTGTGCTGCAAAAGGAGTAGATTTTCTGGAACCTCTAAATCCTAGTTGACCAGCACTTGCCCATGAAAGAACATTCCCTTGTAAATCTGTTAATGTAACCATGGTATTGTTAAAAGATGAAGAAATATGAGCTTGACCTCTATCAATGTTTTTACGCTCTCTTCTTTTTACACGAGTTGCTTTGCCTTTTTTTGCTACCATCTAACCTCCTCCTTTCCTATTTTTTCTTAGTAATTGCTCTTTTAGGGCCTTTCCTAGTTCTTGCATTGGTCTTAGTTCTTTGACCTCTAACCGGGAGTCCCCTTCTATGTCTTATTCCTCTATAACAATTTATCTCTTTTAATCTCTTAATATTTAAAGCTATATCTCTTCTTAAATCACCTTCAACATGATAAGTATCAATAACAGCTCTTAAATTAGATACTTCTGTTTCAGTTAAATCCCTAACTCTTGTATTGGGATCAACTCCTGCTTTCTTTAGAATCTCATTGGATCTTGATCTTCCTATGCCAAAAATATAAGTAAGTCCAATTTCAACCCTTTTATCTCTTGGTAAGTCTACGCCTGCTATCCTCGCCATTAAAGTCTACACCTCCTAAAATCTTCATCTCACTTAATATATCCATTAACCTTGTCTTTGTTTGTGCTTTGGATTTTCACAGATAACCATTACTTTTCCATGTCTTTTAATGATTTTACATTTCTCGCACATCTTTTTAACAGATGGTCTAATCTTCATTTAAATCCCTCCTATACTACTTGTTTCGCCAAGTAATCCTTCCTCGTGTCAAATCGTAGGGCGATAGTTCAACTGTTACTTTATCTCCAGGAAGTATCCTTATATAGTTCATACGAAGTTTCCCAGAAATATGGGCTAAAATTTCGTGACCATTCTCAAGCCTTACTTTAAATATGGCATTAGGTAAAGCATCTGCAACTGTACCTTCTACTTCAATAACATCTTTTTTAGCCATTAGGTTTTCGAACCTCCTGTTCAAACAATTTTAGAAACTTTTATTGAAAGGTTCTAACAATTTTCTAACGTACGCATTATTAATCTTAATTTTTGAATCAAGTTTTAGTTTGAATTCCGGTAAAACAGTATTATATATAATTAAATGTTTAACCTTCTTTAACTTAGGATTATCTAGTTTTCTTAAGTCCCCATCGACTACCAAAACATATTGGTCATCGACTACCCCAAGAACTAAAAATATCCTACCTTTATCTCGGCCAGCTCTTGACTTAACCACTTGACCAATGGCTATGTCACTAGTTGAATCCATTAAATTCACCTCTTTATGGACCTTTATGATGTCTTTTGACATATTAACTCTCAAGTTCATCAAGTATGGAATTGGTGATCTCATCTATTGATTTAGTTCCGTCTATATCAAGTAATAGTCCTTTTTTTTGATAATAATCAATTAAAGGCTGTGTTTGCTCATGATATACATCAATACGTGTTCTAACAGTTTCTTCATTATCATCATCTCTTTGATATAGTCGAGATCCATCCAAATCACAAATACCTTCTACCTTAGGGGGATTGTATTTTATATGATAGGTTGCTCCGCATTCTTTACATATTCTTCTGCCCATAGCTCTTTCAATTAATACATCCCTATCTGCTTGAATATTGACAACTCCATTTAATTTTATACCCATAGCTTTTAGTTCAGAATCTAAGGCTTCAGCTTGTTTAACATTTCTAGGAAAACCATCTAATAAAAATCCATTTTTACAATCGTCTTCTTTAAGCCTATCCCTAACTATTAAAACAACCAATTCATCTGGTACTAACAAACCTTTATCTATATAAGATTTAGACTCAATGCCAAGTTTAGTACCATTTTTTATATTTAATCTTAAAATATCCCCAGTTGAAATATGTGGAATTTTATATCTTTCAACTATAGCTGATGCTTGAGTACCTTTCCCAGCTCCCGGAGGTCCTAGTAGTACCAATCTCATGCTATTTCATCTCCTATAGCTTATTTTAAAAATCCTTTATAATGTCTCATTAACATTTGTGCTTCTATCTGTTTTACTGTTTCAAGAGCAACTCCAACTACAATTATAATTGCAGTTCCACCAAAGCTAATGTTCATATCAAATATCTTCGATAAAATAATTGGTAATAAGGTCAATACCGCTAGAGATAAACCACCTACAAATACTATTCTATTGACTACCTTAGTCAAATAATCGGATGTAGGTCTTCCAGGTCTAATCCCCGGTATGAAACCTCCATTTTGTTGCAAATTCTTCGCATATTCTACAGTATTAAATTGAATAGCTGTATAAAAATATGTGAAAAACATAATCAAAACTACATTTAATATCGAGTAAATCCAAATACCAACTGATCCTTGTGGAGTTAAATACTTAGTAATGAATGTTGAAACTCCACCTTTTGAAAATAGTGCAATAGTCTGTGGTAATGCAAGTAATGATGAAGCAAATATTACCGGCATAACTCCTGCCATTGACACTTTAATAGGTATATGAGTACTTTGACCACCATACATTTTTCTACCTACTACCCTTTTGGCGTATTGTACAACTACTCTTCTTTCAGCTTCTTGTAAAGCTACGACAACTGTAATTATCCCTAAGAATACCACGCCAAATATCAATAATTTAACTATATTTAGCTTCCCTATCATTGCTAACTTAATCATATTGAAAACACTGCTAGGCAGTCTAGATATAATACCTACAAAGATTATTAGGGAAATACCATTGCCTATACCCTTTTCAGTGATGAGATCCCCTAACCACATTAAAAATGCTGTACCAGCTACCATAGAAATTATTACTATTGATCTTTGAAGCACACCTTCTGCTTCCAAAGCAGGTTTAAATAAGCCAAAGGTAAACCCAATTGCCTGAATCAATGCTAAAGCAATAGCTGCATACCTAGTATATTTATTTATCTTCTTTCTGCCTTCTTCTCCTTCTTTAGCCAGCTCTTCTAATTTAGGTATAGCTATAGTTAAGAGTTGAATAACAATTGAAGCCGTAATATATGGCCCTATTCCGGTTGCAAAAACACTTAAGTCACTCATATTTCCACCGCTGATTAAGTCTAATAACTGAAATATGCCGCCTTCTCCACCGCTAAAAAAACTAGCGATAATTTTTTTGTTCATATAGGGTACTGGTATAGCTGAACCCAATCTAAATACCAATAACATAAGAATTGTAAATATAATCTTTTTTCTAATCTCTGGTATTTTCCATGCATTTTTCAAGGTTGACAACATCTATATCACCTCAACCCTTCCTCCAGCAGCTTCAATCTTTTCTGCTGCAGTTTTACTAAATTTCTGTGCTTTAACAGTAAGTTTGACTGCTAATTCTCCATCTCCGAGAATCTTAATGCCGTCCTTGGCTTTTCCTTTCTTTACTACGCCTTCACTAAATAGTAATTCAGGAGTAACCACTGTATTATCAGCAAATTTATTCAAATCATCTATATTAATAATCGCATATTCTTTTGCATATATATTTGTAAAACCACGCTTCGGTAGTCTTCTGAACAAAGGCATTTGGCCACCTTCAAAACCCGGTCTAACACCTCCGCCGGATCTTGCATTTTGACCTTTATGTCCTTTACCTGATGTCTTTCCAAGACCAGATCCGATTCCTCTTCCAAGTCTCTTTCTTGCCTTAGAGCCTCCACCTTCATTTGGTCTTAAATCATGTAATTTCATTGGTACACCTCCCTTTAATTTAGTCTATAACTTCAACCATATAGTCTACTTGATGTATCATGCCTCTAATTTGAGGGGTATCATTCATTTCAACTACTTGGCCAATCTTTCTTAATCCAAGAGCTTTTATTGTTTTCCTATGGGTTTCAGGTTTCCCTATTGGACTTTTAACCAATTTGATTTTGATTGTAGCCATCTTTATCCCCCCTAGCCTAAAATTTCATCCACTGATTTGCCTCTTAATCTAGCAACGTCCTCAGCTCTTTTTAATCCCTTGAGTGCTTCCATTGTAGCATTTACTACGTTTCTAGGATTGTTAGTTCCTAAAGATTTAGTTCTTATGTCTCTTATTCCTACAAGCTCGCATACAGCACGCACCGCTCCACCTGCAATAACTCCGGTACCTTCCTTTGATGGCTTAAGCAGTACTCTGCCTGCTCCATAAATTCCGGTAATTTCATGTGGTATTGTAGTCCCAACTAGGGGAACTTCGATAACATGCTTTTTAGCATCTTGAATAGCCTTCCTAATAGCTTCAGGTACCTCTAATGCTTTAGCCATACCAACACCAACGTGTCCGTTTCCATCTCCAACTACAACAAGTGCACTAAATCTAAAGTTTCTACCGCCCTTAACTACTTTAGTAACTCTATTTATATTAACGACTCTTTCTTGCAAATCTAATTCACTTGCATCAATATATGAACGTTCCATTTATTCCCCTCCTTCTATTAGAATTTAAGTCCTGCTTCTCTTGCACCGTCAGCAAGTTCTTTAACTCTTCCGTGATATAAATATCCGCCTCTATCAAAGACAACTTCTTCAATGCCTTTATCCAAAGCTTTTTTAGCAATTAAATTCCCAACAGCTCTAGCAGCTTCCTTGTTATTAGTAGAAGAAAGGTTTAATCCTTTATCCAGAGTGGAAGCTTGAGTTAATGTATGAGCTTTTGCATCATCTATTATTTGAGCATATATATGGTTCCCACTTCTAAAGATATTGAGTCTAGGTCTTTCAGGAGTTCCATATACTTTTTTCCTTACTCTTTCATGCCTTGCTTTTCTATTTTCATTTTTATTTACCTTCTTAAGCATATATTCTCACTCCTTTCTACTTACCGGTCTTACCAACCTTACGTCTGACAACTTCATTTGAATACCTAATACCCTTGCCTTTATATGGTTCCGGTTTTCTAAAATCTCTAATCTTTGCTGCATAACTTCCAACTTGTTGTTTGCTGATTCCTTTTACAACAATTTTATTTGGTTCCGGTACTTCTACTTCAATATTTTTTGGATCAACCAGTTCTATCGGATGAGAATATCCCATAGTCAACACCAGTTTATTTCCTTGTTTTGCAGCTCTGTATCCTGTTCCTTCAATTACTAATGATTTTGAGTAACCTTCTGTAACTCCTATAATCATATTAGAAATTAATGTCCTTGATAGACCATGTAAGGATTTATATCTTTTAATATCTGATGGTCTATCAACTGTTAGTATACCACCTTCTATTTTAATATCCATATCTGGATTAATACGCTCGGATAATTGACCTTTAGGTCCTTTAACTTCAACAATATTGTCATTGTCAACTTTGATTTCAACACCACTTGGAATGGTAATTGGTTTTAATCCTATTCTTGACATGAGTGCACCTCCAATCCTTTTCTAGTCCTTTTACCATACATAACAAATTACTTCTCCACCCACCATTTGTTTTCTTGCGTCTTTATCAGTCATTATTCCTTTTGATGTGGATAGAATTGCAATTCCAAGACCACCTAATACCCTTGGAATCTCATCGTTTTTTACATAAACTCTTAATCCCGGTTTGGAAATTCTTTTGATTCCGCTGATTACTTTTTCATTGTGATTTCCATATTTAAGGTCAATTCTAATTATACCTTGTTTTTCATCATCTATAATATCAAATCCTTTAATAAATCCTTCATCCAACAGGATTTGAGCTAATTCTTTTTTAATATTTGAAGCAGGAATATCAACTGATTCGTGCTTTGCATTATTCCCATTTCTAATTCTGGTTAACATATCTGCAATTGGGTCAGTCATCATAATAACAGCTACCTCCTTTCATAACGTATACTCTACCAGCTTGCTTTTTTTACTCCGGGGATTTGACCCTTATATGCTAATTCTCTAAAACAAATACGACATATGCCATATTTCCTTAAATATGCATGAGGTCTTCCACATATTTTGCATCTATTGTATTCTCTAGTGCTAAACTTTTGTTTCCTTTGTTGCTTAGCTATCATAGATTTTTTTGCCAAAATTTATTCCCTCCTTCTTTACTTTTTAAAGGGCATTCCCATTTTTTCAAGGAATACTTTAGCTTCTTCATCAGTCTTAGCAGTCGTAACAATTATTATATCAAGCCCTCTTATGGACTCAACCTTATCGTATTCAATTTCAGGAAAAATTAATTGTTCTTTAATTCCTAATGCATAATTCCCTCTGCCATCAAAAGAAGTATCGCTAACCCCTCTAAAATCTCGAACTCTAGGTAAAGCAATATTCATTAATTTATCTAAAAAGTCGTACATTCTTTCTCCTCTAAGAGTAACCTTTGTACCTACTTTCATTCCTTCACGTATTTTAAAGTTAGCTATTGATTTTTTTGCTCTAGTAATAACAGGCCTTTGCCCTGTAATTGTTTCCAATTCACCTACGGCAGCTTCAAGAACTTTTGGATTGTCTTTAGCTTCTCCAACTCCCATATTAATTACAACTTTCTCTAATCTGGGAACTTCCATAATATTTTCATACTGAAATCTTTCCAGTAAAGCAGGTATAACTTCATTATTATATTTTTCTTTTAATCTGGAAGCCATTCCTTTACCTCCTCTCATATCATAAATGTCTATTTATCTAATACTTCTCCGCATTTTTTGCATACTCTTACCTTTTTACCATCTGATAAGAACTTATGACCAATTCTAACGCCCGTTTTATCCTTTTCACAATAATACATCACCTTGGACACATTGATAGGCCCTTCGTATTTAACAATGCCTCCCGGTTGAGTTGGCCCCATAGTTTTTTTATGCTTTGTAATCATATTTACGCCTTCAACGATTACTCTGTTTTCTTTTGGTAAAGCAACCAAGACCTTACCCGTTTTCCCTTTGTCTTTTCCAGATATAACTACAACAGTATCTCCACTCTTTACATGCATAATTTACACCTCCTTGTTATAGTACTTCCGGTGCTAGGGATATAATTTTCATAAAGTTTCCTTTTCTCAATTCCCTAGTTACAGGTCCAAATATACGTGTTCCAGCCGGGTTCTTATCATCCTTTATTATTACAGCAGCATTATCATCAAATCTAATATAGGAACCGTCATTTCTTCTAATTCCGGATTTAGTTCTAACCACAACAGCTTTAACTACATCACCTTTTTTAACAACCCCACCAGGTGTTGCACTTTTAACCGTACAAATTACTATATCTCCAACACTTGCATATTTCTTATTAGTTCCACCAAGCACTCTGATAACCAATACTTCTTTCGCGCCCGAATTATCAGCTACCCTCATACGACTCTCTGTTTGAATCATCTAGAATACCTCCTCCCTAGTTCAAAGGACTATTTTGCCTTTTCTATAATACTTGTAACTCTCCATCTTTTATCTTTACTAAGTGGTCTAGTTTCCATTATTTTAACTACGTCACCAATACCACATGCATTTTCTTCATCATGAGCTTTAAATTTTGTAGTCTTCCTAATTTGCTTTTTATATAAAGGATGTGTTACAAAAGTTTCAATTGCAACAACAACTGTTTTATCCATTTTATTGCTTACAACCGTACCGATTCTAACCTTGCGATTTCCTCTTTCCATTCAGGACTAAACCTCCTTTCCTATACCTAGTTCTCGTTCTCTGATGATAGTTTTAATTCTAGCTATATCTTTTCTGACTTCATTTATTCTCAAGGGGTTATCTAATTGACCTGTAGCCATTTGAAATCTCAAGTTAAATAATTCCGCTTTTAACTCCATTAATTTTTCATTTAACTCTTTTTCTGACATTAAGCGAATATCTTTAGCTTTCATTAGCTTCACCACCCTTTTCTTGTGCTTCTTCACGAGTTACAAATTTAGTTTTTATGGATAATTTGTGAGCAGCTAATCTCATAGCTTCTCTGGCATCCTCTTCAGAGACACCACCCATTTCAAATAAAATTCTGCCCGGTTTAACTACAGCCACCCAATATTCCGGAGATCCTTTACCGGAACCCATACGAGTTTCTGCAGGTTTTTCTGTGACAGGTTTGTCTGGAAATATTTTTATCCAAACATTTCCGCCTCTTTTGATATATCTTGTCATAGCACGTCTTGCTGCCTCTATTTGATTGGAAGTAATCCAAGCCGGTTCTAATGCTTGTAAACCAAATTCACCATAAGTAATTGTATTACCGCGATGTGCTTGACCTTTCATTCTTCCTCTATGAACTCTACGATATTTAACTCTCTTAGGCATTAACATTTTTACTTTTCCTCCTTCCTACAGCATTAGGTTATTCTTCTATTGTTCTAGGCTCTTCTACTTGTTTCTCCTTTTTAGTAGGAAGAACTTCTCCTTTATAAAGCCATACTTTAACGCCAAGCTTACCATAAGTTGTATTAGCTTCTGCAAAACCATAATCAATATCCGCTCTTAAAGTTTGTAGTGGAATAGTGCCTTCACTGTATCCTTCAGTTCTAGCCATATCTGCTCCGCCCAATCTTCCTGATACAGAAGTTTTTATTCCCTTGCCGCCTGCTCTCATAGTTCTTTGAATTGCTTGTTTCATAGCTCTTCTAAAGGTAACTCTTCTCTCTAATTGTGATGCAATATTTTCAGCAACAAGTTGAGCATCTAATTCCGGAACCTTTATTTCTTCTACATTTATTACAACATTTTTCTTTGTTAATTTCTCAATATCAAGTCTTAATTCTTCAACACCTGCACCGCCTCTACCTATAACCATCCCTGGTTTAGCAGTGTATACAGTAACTTTTATTTTATTTGCAGCTCTTTCTATTTCAATTTTTGAAATTCCAGAGATAAATAATTTCTTTTTAACATATTCACGAATATTATAATCTTCTATAAGAAACTCATTAAAAGACTTTTTGTCCGCATACCATTTTGAATCCCAGTCCTTAATTATACCTACTCTTAATCCATGTGGGTTAACCTTTTGGCCCATAAACTATCCCTCCTTCTACTCACGTTCTTTAACCACTACTCCAATGTGACTACTTCTTTTTATAATTGGGTATGCCATTCCTTTTGCTTTCGGTCTATATCTTTTCATTCTAGGTCCATCATTCGCAAAAGCTTTATAGACATAAAGATCTTCTCTATCTAAATTAAAGTTGTTTTCAGCATTAGCAATTGCAGATCTTAGCACCTTCTCAAGAATTCTAGCACCTTTTTTTGGTGTAAACATAAGAATTGAAAGAGCTTCATCTACTTGCTTCCCTCTAATTTCATCACATATGAAATGTACCTTACGAGGTGAAATCCTCACATATTTAGCTATAGCTCTAGCTTCCACTTAAATTCCCTCCTTCACTTTCTATCTAACACCGGATGATTTTTCATTCTTGTCAATGTGACTTCTAAATGTCCTTGTTACAACAAATTCACCTAATTTATGTCCTACCATATCTTCTGTTATATAAATTGGAACATGTTTTCTTCCATCATGTACTGCAATTGTATGACCAACCATTTCCGGGAATATAGTTGAACGGCGAGACCAAGTTTTAATGACTTTTTTATCATTCGCTTTATTTAATTCTTCAATCTTTTTTAGTAGATGATCATCAATAAAAGGTCCTTTTTTTACAGATCTACCCATAATTTTTCCCTCCTTCAGGCTTTAAATTATTAGTTCTTAGTCCTTCTTCTTACGATATATTTATCAGATTTTTTATTCTTCTTCCTAGTCTTAAGTCCCAAAGCCGGTTTCCCCCATGGAGTTAATGGTGCAGGCATACCAACAGGGGCTCTACCTTCTCCACCTCCGTGTGGATGGTCTACAGGGTTCATTGCACTACCTCTAACAGTAGGTCTAATTCCCATATGTCTTGTTCTTCCAGCCTTACCTATAGTTATATTCTCATGTGTAATGTTTCCAACTTGGCCTATCGTTGCACGGCACTCTACGCTTATAAGCCTGAATTCCCCTGAAGGAAGTCTAAGCTGTGCAAATTTACCTTCTTTAGCCATAAGTTGTGCTTCAGCTCCGGCTGATCTAACTAATTGAGCACCTTTTCCAGGTTTTAATTCAATATTATGAACTGTAGTTCCAACCGGGATGTCTTTTAATTTTAAAGTGTTCCCTATTTTAATATCAGCATTTTCGCCTGATTCAATAACATCTCCAACTTTAATTCCGTTTGGTGCAAGAATATATCTTTTTTCACCGTCTGCATAGAATATAAGTGCAATATTTGCAGTTCTATTTGGATCATATTCAATAGCTGCAACTCGACCAGGAATACCGTCTTTATCTCTTTTAAAATCTATAATCCTATATTTCCTCTTAGCTCCGCCACCTCTATGACGTATAGTTATTCTCCCTTGAGAGTTTCTTCCTCCACTTCTGTTTAAATTAACTAATAGAGACTTCTCGGGTTCAGTTTTTGTTATTTCTTCAAATGTTGAAACCGTCATCTGTCTTAGGGCAGGGGAAGTAGGTCTAAATTTTCTAACGCTCATTATTTTCCCTCCTTCTATGATGCTTTTTATTGCATTCCTTCAAAGAATTCAATCCTTTTAGAATCCTCTGTTAATTTTACAATGGCCTTCTTCCAGCTTGGTCTTCTTCCGCTGTTCATTCCTTGCCTTTTTACTTTACCAAGCATATTCATTGTATTTACCTTATCTACCTTAACTCCAAATATACTTTCTATAGCTCTTTTTATTTCAGATTTATTCGCTCTTTTATCAACAGCAAAAGTATATTTGCCCGATTCCATATCTTCCATACTTTTTTCAGTAATTATCGGTTTAATGATAATATCGTGCGGAATACGCATTATGCATACACCTCCTCCACTTTTCTTACTGCATCTTTAGTGATTATAAATGAATTGTATTTTAATATATCATATACATTCAATGTATTAACAAGAGTTGTTTGTACATTTGGAATATTACTTGCTGATTTTATTACATTCACATCTTTAGCATCCAAAACTATAAGAGCCTTTTTATCAGCATTTAGCTTATTCAATACTTTAACCATCTCTTTAGTTTTAGGAGCATCAAATTTCAATTCATCAACAACGATTATTTCGTTTTCTTGAACCTTCGAAGTTAGTGCGGATTTCATAGCAAGTCTCCTTACCTTTTTAGGCACGCGATAGCTATAATCCCTTGGCTTTGGCGCAAAGGCAACTCCTCCACCCGTCCATTGAGGAGAATTTATACTTCCTTGACGAGCTCTACCTGTACCTTTTTGTCTCCAAGGTTTTCTTCCTCCACCTTTTACTTCGGCTCTGGTTTTAGCAGATTGTGTTCCTTGCCTTTTATTTGCAAGTTGGTTTTTAACAACTTCATACACTACATGTTCGTTTATTTCAACGCCAAACACATTTTCACTTAATTCAATTTCTTCAACTTGTTCCCCTAACATGTTATAAACATTTACTTTAGGCATTTTTAATCCTCCCTTCTGTAGGTATTATTACTTTTTAACTGTAGCTTTTATAGATACAAGCCCTTTTTTAGGTCCCGGAATAGCGCCTTTAATTAGAAGTAAATTCTTATCTGCATCTACACGAACAACTTGTAAGTTTTGAACTGTAACTCTTTCATTACCCATTCTTCCCATCATTCTGTGCCCTTTAAATACTCTTCCCGGATATGTTCCTGCTGATAATCCACCTGGTCTCCTGTGGAATTTAGATCCATGAGACATCCTGCCTCTACCAAACCCATGTCTCTTTACAACGCCGGCTGTACCTTTGCCCTTTGAAGTACCGGTAACGTCTACCATATCTCCTTCAGCAAATACGTCAGCTTTGATTTCTTGACCTATTTGGAAATCATCTATATTATCTACACGGATTTCTCTTAAGAATTTTTTATATCCAACATTAGACTTATCAAAGTGTCCTTTTTTAGGTTTATTTACTCTGATTGCCTTAACATCAGTAAACCCTACTTGTATTGCATTATAGCCGTCTTTATCTATAGTTTTCTTTTGCACAACATATAATGGCCCTGATTCTACTACAGATACAGGAATCACCGTTCCATCTTCGGTAAAGATTTGAGTCATTCCTATCTTTATTCCTAACATATTCTTCATCGTTGCACCTCCTATTATTTTACAGCGGATTACCCTCGGTAATCATATAAAGTAATTATGACTTTATCTCTATATCTACGCCTGCCGGTAAATTCAATTTCATTAATGAATCTACAGTCTTTTGATTTGGATTGAGAATGTCGATTAATCTTTTATGAGTTCTTTGTTCGAATTGTTCTCTAGAGTCTTTGTATTTATGAACTGCTCTCAGTATAGTTATAACTTCCTTCTCTGTAGGTAGTGGAACCGGACCTGAAACAGTCGCGCCTGTTCTTTTTGCAGTTTCAACAATTCTTTGAGCTGATGCATCCAGCAATTCATGATCATAAGCCTTCAACCTGATTCTTATTTTTTGTTTCTTGTTTGACATATAATTCCCTCCTTCTATCGCATGCTTTATTCCTACTAAATACATGCGACTATAGACGCCGATACACCCATCCGGGTGTGTTGTATTTTTTTTAAAAGAAAAATACATGAGTCTTAGCCGCCCGATTTTAAATCGGACATTCTCCGCAAAAATTCCCCTCGCACTCAATCCGATAAACAAGCCTTAATTACGAGGCCACCTTTTGCTTCATCGCATGTCGTAAATTACACTAGTATAGTTTACACTAAACAATTTTAAAATACAAGCTTTTTTACTTAAATAATTGAAAATTATTTAAGTAATTCACAGTTCACAGTTCACAGTTCACAATTAAAAAACGATGAGAGCTAAGATCTATGATCCATCTTATGCAGAATAATCACTGCTATTGTCATCCTATGG
>ENA-UOOK01000580-UOOK01000580.1-fermentation-metagenome-genome-assembly--contig:-NODE-580-length-48596-cov-4.996848_pt1 | contig 48596 bp, 48 predicted proteins | sample MGYA00245777_ERZ724023 | MGnify/ENA primary metagenome ERZ724023 (study PRJEB28704, sample SAMN03018312) | fermentation metagenome | biome: anthropogenic terrestrial biome; feature: soil; material...
GATCCTTCATACAGGCGGTTATGAAGGCGACATCTGCGTCGAAGGATATCATGATCCGATCTACAGCGGAGAATGGGAAATGACCGGCCAGCTGCACGCGCTGAAGTATCTGAAATGGTGCCGCGGAGGCGACTTTGTGCCCAATCCCTGGTAACAGGAAGATTCTTTCCATTTTTAAAATGGCAATCCGGCTTTATTCTATGAATTCCTCTTTTTTACATGACAATCCTGGTTTTATCCTATATAATTAAGAGAGTGAAAAATTTGGGGGAAGGCCAGGATTATTAACATGAAACAGATCAATGAAATATTCGGTGATTATAAAGCGGAAGGCAATATAAGGGATGCAGTTGTAAAGGCAGTTGTTATCCGAAAGAAAGCAAAGACGCTTGAAATGAAAATCAGCTCGGATCAATTTATCGAATCAGGGGACAGGGAATCCCTGAGCGAGTTTGTAAAGGAAAAATTTGCACTGCATGACGTCCGGATCCTGATAGAGTATACCGGCAAAGCTGAGAAAAAGCCCCTGGAAGAGGAATTGGGAAATATCATCCGTTCCATGGCGGAGGAGCACTCGGTTCTAAAGCCAATGGTTAACAATTATGAATTTGAAGTGGCGGATCATACCATCTATTTCAAATTCAAGATTGTAATATCGGGCTTGCTGAAATCAATGGGCTATGATAAAAAGATCAGCCGGATCCTGAAGGATCTGTATGGCACGGAATATCAAGTGGACTTTGCGGATGATCTCGATTACAGGGAATTGGCAAAAATTCAGGAAGATACCCGGGTAGAGGAAAAGCAGCTGATCCAGGACGCGGTTTCGGCCGCTCCGTACGATACTATGCCCGAACCTCCGGCGCAGGTGGCGGAGTCCGGTCATGGACCGGATGGAGGTGCCTATCGGACAAAGGACAACTCTTCCTTGATTTACGGAAGAAAAACGAGTCGAAAGGACCCGGTCATCCGAATCGTCGATATCACACCGGATGAGGGCAAGGTAACGATAGAAGGTGAAATCTCCAATATCGTACCAAAGGAATTAAAAAGTGGGAAAATACTGGTTTCCTTTGATTTATATGACGGATCCAGTTCCATGACCTGCAAGGTTTTCCTGAAGCCCGGGGAAGACGGCGAAGTGTTGGTAAGGCTCAATCAGGCCAAGGGTGTTCAAATTTCCGGGAATGCCGCTTACAGCAAGTTTTCCGGCGAAATCGAGCTGATTGCCAATACGATAGTGGAAACCGAAGGCAGAAAGAAGAGTATAAGGCAGGACCATGCGGAGGTTAAGAGAGTAGAACTCCATTTACATACGCAAATGAGCCAAATGGATGCCGTGTCCAGCACCACGGATCTGATCAGGAGAGCTATGAGCTGGGGAATGAAGGCTATTGCCATTACGGACCATGGGGGCGTCCAGTCTTTCCCGGAAGCCCATAAACTTTTGGGAAGAGACAATTCCGACATGAAGGTCCTGTATGGCATGGAAGCTTATCTTGTTCCGGATAAAAAACCATCTGTGACAAACCCGAAGGGACAGAGCATCGATACTGCCTATTGCGTCCTTGACTTGGAGACAACGGGCTTTTCTCCGGTAACGGAAAAGATAACGGAAATCGGGATCATGAAGGTGAAGGACGGCAAGGTGGTGGGAGAATTCAGCTGCTTCGTAAATCCCGAAAAGCCTATTCCGGCCAGAGTTGTGGAACTGACCAATATTACCGACGATATGGTGAGGGATGCCGAAACCATCGGGCAGGTATTCCCGAAAATGCTGGATTTTATCGAAGGGTGCGTTCTGGTTGCCCATAACGCGGAATTTGATATGGGTTTCCTGAAGTATAATGCAAAGATTTTGGGCTATGATTTCGATTTTACCTATGTGGATACCTTGTCTTTGGCAAAAGCGCTGTTCCCGGATTTCAAAACCTATAAATTGGGAAGGATCGCAAAGAATCTTGCCATCAAAGTGGAGGTCGCCCATAGAGCCCTGGACGATGTGGATACCACCGTCAAGGTGTTCCAGGTTATGCTGGATAAGCTGAAGAAACGAGGAGCAAAAACAATAGAGGACATCGATCGGTATGACGCGGACGAACAAGCCAGGAAGGACGAATATAAGAAGCTGAAAGCTTATCATGCAATCATTCTGGCAAAGGATTATGCGGGACTGAAGAATCTTTACCGGCTCGTGTCTTATTCCAATCTGGATTATTTCTATAAAAAGCCGCGCATCCTGAAGAGCCTTTACAAAAAATATTCCGAAGGCCTCATTCTCGGCAGCGCCTGCAGCGAAAGCGAGCTTTACCAGGCAATCCTGCTCGGAAGATCCGATGACGAGATCGAAGCGGTTGCGGAGGAATACGATTATCTGGAAATCCAGCCGCTGGGGAATAATGATTATTTGGTCCGGACGGAACAGGTGCCGGACAGGGAATATCTGAAGGAGATCAACCGTAAAATCGTTGCTCTGGGGGAAAAATTGAATAAACCTGTGGTAGCCACCGGAGACGTCCACTTTCTGGATCCCGAAGATGAAATATACCGGCGGATACTGGAAGCGGGTCAGGGCTATAAGGACGCGGACAATCAGGCCCCGCTGTATTTCCGGACAACAGAAGAGATGCTTGAGGAATTCTCCTACCTGGGGAAGGAAAAAGCTTATGAGGTAGTAGTTACCAATACGAATATGATTGCGGATCTGTGCGAGCAGATCAGCCCGATCTCATCCGAAAAATGCCCGCCTCATATCGAAGGCTGCGAACAGATCATTAAGGACAGCGCCTATGAAAGAGCCCATGAGCTGTATGGCGACCCATTGCCGGAGATTGTTCAGTCCCGGTTGGACAAGGAGTTGGATTCCATCATAAAAAATGGTTTTTCCGTCATGTATATCATTGCTCAGAAGCTGGTGGCAAAATCGAATGAGGACGGTTATCTGGTTGGATCCAGAGGTTCCGTCGGCTCCTCCATTGTGGCCTATATGACAGGCATAACGGAGGTGAATGCCCTGCCGCCACATTACCGGTGCCGCAAGTGCAGGTATTCCGACTTTGCGGACTATGGCGTCCGAAACGGTTTTGACTTGCCGGACAAGCTTTGCCCCGTATGCGGAACAAAATACAATAAATCCGGTTATGAAATACCCTTCGAGGTTTTTCTGGGTTTCCACGGGGATAAGACCCCTGATATCGACCTGAATTTTTCCGGCGAATATCAGTCAGGCGCTCACCGCTATACAGAGACTCTTTTTGGTAAAGACCATGTGTTTAAAGCTGGTACGATCGCAACTGTTGCAGATAAAACTGCAATCGGCTATGTGAAAAAATATGAGGAAGAAAAAAATCTGATTTTAAATCGCACAGAAGAGCTGCGTCTTGCAAACGGCTGTACTGGAGTTAAGCGGACAACAGGTCAGCACCCCGGCGGAATGGTTGTTGTGCCCAGAGGATACGAAATCTATGATTTTTGTCCGATTCAGCATCCGGCCAATGATCAGAAGAATGATAATATCACAACACACTTCGATTTCCATAAAATTCATGATACCATTTGTAAATTGGACGAGCTGGGACATGATGTGCCGACGATTTACAGGTATTTGGAAGAATATACCGGAATCCCCGTGATGTCTGTCACCATGAGCGATCAGCAGGTGATGAGCTTGTTCCATTCCCCCGAAGCATTGGGGGTAACGGAAGAGGACATTGATTCTAAGACCGGAACTTTTTCGATGCCGGAACTCGGAACTCCATTTGTGCGCGGAATGCTGATGGATTCTCAGCCGAAAACTTTTTCTGACCTTCTGCAGGTTTCAGGCCTTTCGCATGGTACCGACGTTTGGCTGGGCAATGCACAGGATCTGATTAAAAACGGAACCTGCAATATCAGTGAGGTCATCGGAACGCGTGACAGCATCATGACCTATCTGTTACATAAAGGGTTGGAGCCGAAGATGGCTTTTAAGATCATGGAAATCACCAGAAAGGGCAAAGCAACAAAACTTTTGACAGAAGACCATATTAAAGCGATGAAGGAACACAATGTACCGCAGTGGTACATTGATTCCTGCTTTAAGATTAAATATATGTTCCCAAAAGCGCATGCAGCTGCTTATATGATTGCGGCGCTGCGGCTCGGTTGGTATAAGGTCCATCGTCCGGTGGAGTATTATGCGGCTTATTTTACTGTTCGCGGAGAAGACTTTGACGGTGCGACCGTCATGAAAGGAAAACATGCCGTAGAACAAAAAATGCAGGAAATCCGAATGAAGGGGAAAGAAGCCAGCGCAAAGGAAGAGGCACTTTTCGATACATTCCAGATCGTTAATGAAATGCTTGCCCGCGGAATCGAAGTTTTGCCGGTCAATCTTTATCATTCTGATGCGCGTAAATATTTAGTCGAGAACGGAAAAATTCGTTTGCCGTTTGCTTCTATCGGAGGGGTAGGCGAAGCAGCAGCTGCTTCTCTTGCTCTTGCAAGAAGAGAGGGACCTTATATTTCGATGGATGATGTGCAGGCACGTTCTAAAGTCAGCAAGACCGTGATCGAAAAACTGCAGGAAGCAGGCGCAATGGGGAATCTGCCTCAGAGTAGCCAAATGACCTTTTTCTGAGTGTAATGAAGCCCTTACTTTGCAGGAGAAAAAGATTGACACTATCGATTTCATGTGATACCATGGTAGCACACTAAAGTGACAGGAGAATTCTATGAAACAGAATCATAAAATTACACCGGAAGGAACTCATGACCTTTTGTTTGAAGAATGTCTTGCTCGGCGTGAAGCAGAGCGGAGACTGACTGAAGCTTTTCGGGTGCGCGGCTATCATGAGGTGATGACGCCCGGCTTTGAGTACTATGATGTCTTTACGCAGTCAGAGGCCGGAATTGGGCAGGAAGTCATGTATAAAATGACGGATCGCCATGGCAGACTGATTGTTATGCGCCCGGATTCTACAATGCCGATTGCGCGTCTTGCGGCAACACGGCTTTTAAATCAGCCGCGGCCGCTGCGCCTTTATTATGATCAGCCGGTTTACCGAAGCAATCCCATTTTGATCGGCAGGGAAGATGAAAATGCACAGGCGGGGGTGGAACTTTTAGGGGCCGATGGACTTCGGGCTGATTTGGAGGTTTTGACGACGGCGGTTGAGTCCCTCTTTTCTTGTGTGCCGGATTTTCGTCTGGAATTAGGGCATGCAGGCTTTTTTCATGCGCTGGCAGAGCAGCTCTCTCTTTCAGAAGATCGTCTGGAAGATATCCGCAGTGCGATCGAGAGCAAAAATTATGCGGCGCTCGATCAAATTTTGGATGCACTGCCCGCGTCTGCTGCGGTAGATGCAATGCGGCGGCTTCCGCGTCTGTTCGGCGGGGAAGAGGTCTTTGAAGAAGCAGAAAAACTTTGTGCAACGCCAAAGGCAAAAGAGACGCTTTCCTATCTAAAGAAGCTTTATCATGCAGTACAGGATTTGGGCTTGGGGGACCGCTTGATGGTAGACCTTGGCTTAGTGCAGCGAAATAATTATTATACGGGTGTGGTTTTTACCGCATATACGGAAGAATACGGCGACGCAGTCCTTTTTGGCGGGCGGTATGATCGTTTACTCGAACATTATGGGTGCAAGATGCCGGCAGTCGGATTCGGAGTGAATGTCGATGCAGTGACGAAAATTTTGCTGCAAAATGATGAATATCCGGCAGTACAGGAGCCGCAGGTTTTGGTTCATGGAGATCATGGGCAGGCGGTTGCAGCATTGCGCCGGGCAGCAAAATTGACCGCACAGGGAATCTGCTGTGAAACAAGTCTCTGCGAAACACGGGAAGAAGCGCTCAATTATGCAAAATCCCGTAACATTCCCAAAGTGGAGTTTGTGGAGGGAAAAGAATGAAGCCATTGCGGATTGCGCTTACGAAAGGGCGCTTGGAAGAAAAAACCGTAGAGATGCTGGAAAAGATCGGCCTTGATTGTTCTGCGGTACACAATAAAGGGCGTAGATTGATTCTGCCGGTAGGAAATGGCGAGATTGAGGTTGTTCTGGCAAAGGCAAACGATGTGATTACGTATGTGGAACATGGCGTCTGTGACCTTGGAGTCGTCGGAAAAGATACGATTATGGAAAAGGGCGGAAGCTATTATGAACTTTTAAATCTTGGCTTTGGGAAATGCCGGTTTGCTCTGGCGGGCCCGAAAGGGACAGACTTCTTTTCCGGATACAGAGCAAAGACGATTGCCTCGAAGTATCCAAATGTGGCACGTTCCTATTTTGAAAATAAAGCCATGGATGTGAGAATCATCAAGATTGAGGGCAGTGTAGAACTGGCGCCTCTTTTGGGGCTTTCCGATGCGATTGTGGATATCGTGGAAACCGGTTCGACTCTAAAAGAAAACGGTCTTGAGGTGATCGATACAGTTTGCACGATTTCTGCAAGGCTGATTGCAAATACGGCCAGTTTAAAGCTGCGCAAATCTGAGATTGAGGCGCTTGTGGAGAAAATGGAGCGGGTAAAGGAGGAACAGGCATGATAGAGGTCGTTAAAGAAGGCGGAAAATTAGGGCGCAGGTTTATTGAACAATTAAAAGCGCGGAGTGCTTCTAATGGGAAAAAAGTAGATGCCGCCGTAGCGGAAATTCTACAGACAGTAAAGACGCAGGGAGACAAAGCGGTTTTAGATTATACCATGCGTTTTGACGGCGCTGTTCCGAATCCGATTGAAGTGACGCATGAGCAGATGGAGAAGCTCAAAAAGAGCTGTGATCCTGACTTCTTGAAGGCGCTTCATGATGCGGCAGAAAATATCAAAGATTTTCATCAGAGACAGAAGCAGCAAAGTTGGATAGAGCCTAAGAAGAACGGCGTTTTAATGGGACAGCGGATTCGAGGGTTAAAAAGAGTAGGAATCTATGTACCCGGCGGCACAGCAGCATATCCGAGCAGCGTTTTGATGAATGCGATTCCGGCCCATATCGCCGGTGTGGAAGAAATCATCATGATGACGCCTCCCGGAAAAGGCGGAAAGCCGAATCCGGCAATTATGGCCGCGGCCCTAGAAGCAGGGGTGAGTCGTGTATTCTTAGTGGGTGGAGCACAGGCGATTGCAGCGCTGGCTTACGGAACAGAAACAATTCCCAAAGTGGATAAAATCGTTGGTCCCGGTAACATTTATGTTGCAACTGCAAAGCGTCAGCTTTATGGTGTTGTCGATATCGATATGATTGCAGGTCCCAGCGAGATTCTGATTGTTGCGGATGAATCTGCAAATCCGCGCTTTCTGGCGGCTGATCTGATGAGTCAGGCGGAACATGATCCAATGGCTTCTGCCATTTTGCTGACGACCAGTGAAAAGATTGCAGACGAGACCGTTAAAGAATTGTATGAGCAGATCAAGACTCTTTCTCGAAGAGAAATCATCGAACAGTCTCTGGATCATTTTGGCGCCGTGATTATCTGCAAAGATCTCGGAGAAGCAGTTGATTTTGCGAACGAGCTTGCACCGGAACATTTGGAACTTTGTGCAAAAAATCCGATGGAATATCTGGGCTCCCTCGACAATGTGGGAAGCGTATTCCTCGGGAATTACTCTCCGGAACCGCTGGGCGATTATTTTGCAGGACCAAACCATGTGCTCCCGACCAGTGGAACAGCCCGCTTCTTTTCCCCTCTTTCTGTGGATAGTTTTATTAAAAAATCAAGCTTTATTTATTATACAAAAGATGCTTTAGAGCCTGTCTGTGATGAGATTATTACGCTTGCTAAAACCGAGGGACTTACAGCACACGCAAACTCTATTGAAGTGAGGAAACCGCAATGAGCTATCAGCTGAACCAAAAATTGAGTGCGCTTTCACCGTATGTTCCGGTGGAAGAAAATCGGGAAATCATTCATCTTGATGCAAATGAATCTTTTTTGAATCTTCCGAAAGCTGTCTTGGAGGAGACCCAAAAAGCATTGGGAGAAATCTCGTTTAACCGTTACCCGGATCCGTTTGCCTCAGAACTTTGTAAAGCGTTCGGTGCATTTTATGGAGTCGATCCGAATCATATAACGGCCGGAAACGGCTCTGATGAACTGATTTCTGTTTTGTTGTCAGCCTTTTTGATGAAGGGCGAAACAATGGTCACAACAGATCCGGATTTTTCGATGTATACTTTTTATCCACATTTGACGGAATCAAATTGTGTCCTTCTTAAAAAGCCAGGGGAGGGGACAATGCGGGTAGAAAACTTAATTCGTATGATTAAGGAAAATAATGCTCGTCTGCTTCTTTTCAGTAATCCCTGCAATCCCACTGCGTTGGGACTTAGTAAAGAAGACGTACACCGTCTGATTACATCAGTGGATGCGCTGGTAGTTCTTGACGAAGCCTATATGGATTTTTGGGGCCGCGAGCAGTCATTTTTAGGAAAAGAAAATCAATATGATAATTTGATTATTTTGCGCACTTGTTCTAAAATGGGATTTGCAGCGGCACGATTGGGATTTGCTGTGGCGAATCAGCACATAACGGACTTGATTCGAGCGGTCAAGTCGCCGTATAATGTAAATGTGATGACGCAGCGGGCAGGAACTATTTTTTTGAGTCACCCCGATCTGGTAAGGGAAAACATTCAGAAAGTGGTCGATTCTCGCAAATGCCTGGAAAAAGAACTGCAGGCGCTCAAAAAGAAATATCCGAAGAAATTTTCGATGGAAGAGAGCGTGACAAACTTTTTGTATCTCCGCTTAGAAAATGCAAAGGAAATTTATGAAAATCTACTGCAAAAGGGAATTTCTGTGCGGTATTTTCCGCAGGCGCTGCGGGTTACAGCCGGAAGTCCTACTGAGAATGAAAAGTTTTTAGAGACTTTTGAAAAACTGCTCAAAGACTGATAGGAGGCTAACCATGCGTACAGCGATTCAGAATCGAAAGACGAAAGAAACAGATATTTCAGTTCGGCTCAATCTGGACGGCGGTCCTGTCGAAATTTCCACCGGAATCGGATTCTTTGATCATATGTTGGAAGCTTTTGCTGTCCACGGCGGATTTGGACTTTCCATTGGGGCAGAGGGCGATTTGTTTGTAGACTGTCATCATAAGGTAGAGGATACCGGAATTGTCCTTGGCAAAGCATTTGCACAGGCTTTGGGCGATAAGAGCGGAATCGAGCGGTATGGAAGTTTCTGGATCCCGATGGACGAATCGCTTTGCAGTGTTCATGTTGATGTGAGCGGACGCCCGTTTTTGGTGTTTCGTGGGACGCTTTCTCAGGAGCGTGTCGGAGATTTTGACACCTGCATGACGAGCGAATTTCTGCGCGCATTTGCAACAAATGCTGGAATCACACTGCATGCGGAAATTCTCTATGGAGAAAATGCGCATCACGAAATTGAAGCGATCTTTAAAGCATTGGGACATGCTTTGCATGAGGCGGTTGCCCCTTATGATGGAACCCTATCGACAAAAGGAAAGTTAGATTCTTGAAAAATAGATTTTATTTAGGGAAAGATAAAATTTAATAAGGAAAAGTCTTTGGGAACAGTAAGGAAAAAGGAGTGCAAAACGAGATGGTCATTTTACCTGCAATCGATCTGAAGGACGGACAATGTGTACGGCTTTTTCGCGGTGATTATTCGACAGCGCACAGAGTAGCGGCAAGTGCCGTACAGACGGCAGAACAGTTTCAGAAATCCGGTGCAAAATGGTTGCACATGGTGGACTTAAACGGAGCGAAAGCTGCTGTGCCGGTTAATTCAAAGCTGATTTTTCAGGTGGTTCGTTCTACAGATTTAAAAGTGGAACTAGGTGGCGGAATTCGCACGATGCAGGCGGTGGAACATTATCTGCAAAGTGGTATTTCCCGGGTAATTTTGGGATCGGCCGCATTGGCAGATCCGGATTTTACGGCCGAAGCGGTTCGAAAATATAGGGATCAAATTGCAATCGGAATTGATGCCAGAAACGGCATGGTTGCAGCAGAAGGATGGACGCATACTTCTCATATGGATTATATTGAACTTGCAAAACGAGTGGAAGCGGTTGGAACACAGTATATCATTATGACGGATATTGACCGCGACGGGATGCTCACAGGACCCAATCTTGAAATGCTGGAAAAACTGCAAAAGGCAGTTTCCTGTAAAATTATTGCGAGCGGTGGGGTTAGCCGCGCAAAAGATATTGAGGATTTAAAAGCCCTGCATCTTTATGGGGTTATTTGTGGAAAATCGCTTTATAATGGGGATCTAAAACTGGAAGAAGCTCTTAGAATCGCGGAGGAAGAGTAAATGGCACAGAATCTGGAACGCTTTTTTCAAAAAGGAAGTTTGATCCCAGCAATTGTCCAAGAGGCAAAAACCGGAGAGGTTTTGATGCTGGCTTATATGAATCTGGAATCTCTGCAGAAGACTTTAGAGACTGGATATACATGGTTTTGGTCTCGCTCCAGACAAGAGCTTTGGAATAAAGGCGCTACTTCCGGCCATTTGCAGAAAGTGGTTTCCATTACTGGAGACTGTGACAGTGATACACTTTTAGTGGTTGTGAATCAGACGGGCGCCGCCTGTCATACCGGGCATCACAGTTGCTTCTTTGATGAGATTTGGAGGAATCAAACAATATGAGCGATGAAAAAAATATTTTAGCGGAACTTTATGATACCGTATCGGAGCGAAAAACAGAAAAAGAGGAAGGTTCTTATACTTGCTATCTTTTTGAGCAGGGACTTGATAAAATTCTAAAAAAGGTCGGGGAAGAGTGCAGCGAGACAATCATTGCTGCAAAAAACGGAGATAATCGTGAAACAATTATGGAAATTTCTGATCTTTTATATCACTTGACTGTCATGATGGTGGAATCTGGAATTCACGTTTCGGATGTAGAAGCGGAACTCAAAAAGCGCAGTGAAAAAACAGGAAATCTTAAAAAGTTTCATCAGGTTGACCATAATACTTGATTTTGGCTTTTTTTCTATAAATTCAATGAAGAAAATAAACATCGGATATTTTTATCCGGTGCTTATTTTTTTATAAAAAAGAAAAATAATAAGAAAAATAAGTTTTTAGAAGACAAATAGAGAAACGTTTGTTATAATAATAACAGATTGAAAGATAGCATAATGGGAAAGGAGTCCGGTTATGAGAGGCATTTATTCTTCTGTGACGGATATCCGTCGAAAGGTTTTTACCGAAGTTGCACGTTTGGCATACGAAGGCGGAGATTATTCGAGAATTGACGATCTTCCTTATAAAATTGTTCCAGGAGAAGTTGCCAATTATCGTGAAAGTATTTTTTTGGAGAGAGCAATTGTAGGGGAGCGGTTAAGGCTTTCAATTGGTTTGCCTTTACGCCCGATTACAGAGCATACGCGCCTTTCACAGGGGATCATTGAGAGCGCAATCGCGGAAAAATATTACGATCCGCCACTTGTAAATGTAATTAAATTTGCCTGTAATAAATGTCCGGAAAAAATTGTTCAGGTGACAGAACTTTGTCAGGGCTGTCTTGCACATCCCTGCAAAGAAGTTTGTCCGAAACAGGCGATTCGAATCCGTAACGGAAGAGCGGTAATCGATCAGGACAAATGTATCAAGTGCGGGCGCTGTGTTGGCGTTTGCGCCTATCACGCAATTGTGCAGATGGAGCGCCCCTGCGCGGCAGCTTGCGGAATGAATGCGATTCATTCCGACGCTTATGGGCATGCGACGATCGATTATGATAAATGTGTTTCCTGTGGGATGTGCATTGTAAACTGTCCGTTTGGGGCTATTTCGGATAAAGGACAGATTTTTCAGCTGATTCATGCAATGAAAGAGGGATATGAGGTCTATGCGGCGATCGCTCCGGCCTTTGTGGGACAGTTTGGCCCCAAAATGACGCCGGAAAAGCTGCGTCCTGCCATGCAGAAGCTGGGTTTTAAAGATATTGCCGAAGTTGCGGTAGGAGCGGATCTTTGTACCTTAGAAGAAGCAAAGGACTTTTTGGCTAAAGTTCCGGAGAAGCAGCCGTTTCTAGCGACTTCCTGTTGCCCGAGCTGGAGTGTCATGGCGAAAAAGAAATTCCCGGAGTTTGAATCTTATATTTCGATGGCGTTAACCCCTATGGTGTTGACCGCACGGCTTTTGAAAAAACAGCATCCTGGTTGTAAGGTGGTCTTTATCGGGCCATGTTCTGCGAAAAAACTAGAAGCGAGCCGCCGGACCATTCGCAGTGATGTGGATTTTGTGCTGACATTTGAAGAAACTATGGGAATGTTTGAAGCAAAGCAGGTCGATCTTACAAAAATTGCGGGAGAGAGTCCTTTGGAAGAAGGAACCGCTGCCGGACGTGGCTTTGCTGTTTCGGGAGGCGTTGCACAGGCGGTTGTAGATTGTATCCATAAAAAATATCCGGATCGAGAAGTTAAGGTTCAGTCAGCGCAGGGATTAAGAGACTGCTATAAGATGCTGCTTCTTGCAAAAGCCGGAAAATATAACGGTTATCTTTTAGAGGGAATGGCGTGCCCTGGAGGCTGTGTTGCAGGCGCAGGAACGCTTCAACCACTCACGAAGGCAACTTCTATGGTCCTTGATTATAAAGCCAAGGCAGACAAAAAGACTGCAGAAGACAGCCCTTACCGTAAGCAGGCGGATCATTTAGACTGATAAAAATTAAAAAGCTGATATGATCGGAAAAATCCGAATTCATATCAGCTTTTTTGATGCAAAAGAAAAAATCATTTTGTTGCAATTAGTTCAATTTCTACCAGGGCACCTTTTGGAAGTGCAGCGACCTCTACACAGGAACGGGCAGGCTTTTTAGTGAAGACTGCACCGTACAGCTGGTTTACGGTTTCAAAGTCTTTGAGATCTGTCAAAAATACCGTCGTTTTTACAACATCGTCTGTTGTCATGTCAGCAGCTTTTAAAACAGCCTGAAGGTTTTGAAGTACCTGCTTTGTTTGTGCAGTAATTCCTTCTGCCAGAGTTCCGCTTTCTGGAATCAGACCAATCTGGCCGGAAGTATACAGGGCGTTTCCAGCGAGTACTGCATGAGAATAGGGGCCGACGGCACCGGGGGCGTGATCTGCTTGAATTGTTTTGATGGACATATGAAAACCTCCTTCATTGTTTTCCTTTCTGTCATAGTTGTCCAGAAAAGAATATTGTTCGTCTCCGCACCGCCAGCCGATCAGGGTTTCTAGATTCACTTCGTGGACACTGCGGAAAATATTTTTATCAATCTGTGGATTGTCTTTTTTTAGCTCCCGAATCAAGGCTTTTACTTTTGCGCGCTTTCCGGCACTGCCCGGATTCATGTGTTCACGTTCGGTCAGTCGGCAGGCACACTGTAAAAACTCAAGACCATTGTAATGCTTCCAACGAATAATATCTTCTTCATGGACAAGATACAGCGGCCGAATTAGTTCCATTCCGGGAAAATTCTGACTGTGCAGTTTGGGCATCATTGTCCGCATTTCCGCCCCGTAAAGCAGACTCATTAAAATGGTTTCAATTACATCGTCAAAATGGTGCCCCAAGGCAATTTTATTGCAATGCAGCGCCTGTGCGTTTTTATAGAGATAGCCGCGACGCATCCTGGCACAAAGATAGCAGGGAGACTGCTTTTCATCTGCAACAATATTGAAAATATCAGTTTCGAAAATATGAACTGGAATTTGCAGCAGATCGCAATTCTTTTGCAGCAGCGCACGGTTTTCAGGACGATACCCGGGGTCCATTGATAAAAACTCCAATGAAAACGGGAAATCACTGTATTTTTGTAGGTGCTGCATACATTTGGCGAGAAGGATGCTGTCTTTTCCACCGGAAATACAGACGGCAATTCGATCATTTGGCTCAATTAAATGATAGTCTTTAATTCCACCGATAAAGCGGTTCCAAATTGATTTTCGATAAGTTGTAATGAGGCTTCTTTCTGCCTTGGCGTTTAAATCCATATTGCCTTCCTTTGACTTTTTAACGTTCCGGGACTATACTAAAACGAAAATTATTCTTAAAATTAAGGGGAAATCAAACATGCTGCATATCGGATGCCATCTATCTTCTTCCAAGGGATTTTTGCATATGGGAGAAGAAGCACTTTCTATCAACGCGGATACATTTCAGTTTTTTAGCCGCAATCCGCGGGGTAGTAGCGCAAGGGCGATTGATCATGAAGATGTTTTGGCACTGAGAAACTTAATGGAGCAGCACCATTTTCCCGTTATTCTTGCGCACGCGCCCTATACATTGAATCCATGTTCCAAAGAGGAAAGGATACGTAGGTTTGCACAGAAAATCATGAAAGATGATTTACAGCGAATGGAATTTTTGCCGGGAAATCTTTATAATTTTCATCCAGGCAGCCATGTGGGGCAGGGGAGTGGGATCGGAATCCAACAGATTACAGAGCTGCTCAACTGCCTGATTACGCCCCAACAAACGACCACGATCCTTTTGGAGACGATGGCAGGAAAAGGGAGTGAAGTTGGCTCCCGTTTTGAGGAACTCCAAAAGATTATCGAAGGGGTAAAACACAAAGAAAAGATGGGCGTTTGTTTAGATACCTGTCATGTTTATGATGCGGGTTATGATATCGTAAACAATTTGGACGGTGTTCTAAAAGAATTTGATCAGACGGTCGGTTTAAATCATCTTTGTGCGATTCATCTAAATGACAGCAAAAATCCTTTTGGAAGCCATAAAGACCGGCATGAAAAAATAGGAGAAGGCAGTATCGGGTTCAAAGCAATGGTACGAATCATCAATCACCCGGCGCTTCGCCATCTTCCATTTTTCCTAGAGACGCCAAATGAACTTCCCGGTTATCGAAAAGAGATCGCGCGCTTGCGGGAGGCTTATACGGGCGACTGACTGCGGTTGGCTCTAAAATCCCATCGACTTACTGGATTGTCATTCAGTATAGCACAATTATAAAATTTTGTCAGGAATAATAGAATGCTTTATTATAAAAATTAGGTGATATTTTAGTAAAATGTAAGGTTAAAATATAACTTAAAGGATGTTAGGCGGATAATCCGCCTAACATCCTTTAGATAAGGCTTTGTTATAGATCATTTTGACGTAAATTCATCTCTCAACATGGAGTAATATAGTCGATCAATATATTTTCCATCTTGATAAAAGAAGTCCCGCAATGTTCCTTCATAAGTCAGTCCGCATTTTTCAATTACTTTACGAGATGGGAGATTAATTGATTTATGGCATATTTGGACTTTATGTAAATTTATTTTATCGAAACCATATTGAATCACCGCCTTTGTCGCCTCTGTTGCGAATCCTTTACTTTGAAAAAGGCTTCCAATACAGTATTCGATTTCAGCAAAGTGATTATTATTATCCACTAAAAAATAAGCGATTTGGCCGATACATTCATCGGTCTTTTTTAAAATAATCGCCCATCTGTAAAAATCATTTTTTTCATAAGAATGGATGTATTTATCAAGGAGTTCTTTTACCTCTTGCTTTGTGCGATAAACTGGTTCAGAATATAGCGATTGAATTTTAGGGTCGCTGATCCAATATTTTAGCATGGCATCGTCATCGGTATACCGAAATCTTCTTAAAATCAATCTTTCTGTCTCGATTTTCATAGTACCAACATTTGTTAACATTACTTTAATCCTTTCCACTATCAAAAGTTGCTATTAAATTTCAGCAAAAAACACATCATTTTCTATTTTATGATCTTTTGGTTTTTAATCAACATCAATTTTTAACAGTGACTAAAAGGATGGCCAAAAATTGAAACAAAAGTGTTCTATCTGTAAAAAGAATATAACGGATGCAAAAGGTTGTCAATTTCCGCAGGAAATATTATAGCTTTACAAATATTTCGTAAGCGTTTATACTGAATTGGAAAATTTATTTGGGAGAAGGGTTCAGTGTGGTGACGATCAATGAGGGACGACTTAAAAATGTTTTACATAATATGGAGCAGGAAGGCTTGTCTCAGATTCTGGTGACTTCTACCTCTTCGGTTTATTATTTGACCGGTTTATGGGTAGAACCACTTGAGCGGATGTTGGCACTCTATATCGACAAAGATGGAAAATGTGTGTTGTTTGGAAATGACCTTTTTGGCTTTACACCAGGAGGAAATGTACAGCTTTTTACACATAATGATATTGATGATCCGGTGAGGGATGTTGTTAAGATTGTGAAGGGCGGAACACTGGGAATTGATAAGGAATGGCCGAGCCGTTTTCTGATCAGTCTTTTAAAACAGCGTCCTGATATCAAGCCGGTTGTAGGCAGTGCGCCGGTAGATTTTGCGAGAATGCGCAAAGACCAGAAAGAGATCGATGCTTTGCGCAGATCCTCTCAAATTAATGATGCTGTGATGGAAGCTTCTCTTACAGCAATTAAAGAGGGTGCTCGTGAGCAGGAGCTTGAGAGCATTGTGGAAAAGAATTTTGCAGAGCGAGGAGCAGACCGTTCTCCGGAGGGACAGCTGGTCTGTTTTGGTGCGAATTGTGCGGATCCGCATCACGCTTCCAATGAGACCGTGATCAAGAGCGGAGATTCCGTTATTTTCGATATTTTTATTCCAATTAAACGCTATTGGTGCGATATGACTCGTACTGTTTTCTTTAAAGAAGCAGATGAGGAACACCGCAAGGTTTATGAGATCGTCCGGAAGGCAAACGAAAAGGCCGAATCGGTGATTCGACCTGGAGTACCAATGTGCGAATTCGATCTGACGGCACGAAAAGTGGTTGAAGATGCTGGATACGGTCCGTATTTTAATCATCGTTTAGGCCATGGATTGGGGATTGACTGCCATGAGCCGCCGGATAATTCCAGCGTCTGCAAAGTGATTGCAGAACCAGGCATGGTCTTTAGCGTAGAACCGGGGATCTATTTAAAAGATCGTCTCGGCGTGCGGATTGAAGATTTGGTGTTGGTCACCGAAACCGGCTGTGAAGTTTTGAACCATTATACAAAGGAGCTCCAAATTATTAAGTAGAGCCATTAAAAATAAACCGGATTGCAAGTCCAGCAATCAGGCATGCGGTAAGGTCTCCCATTAGGGCGGCCGGAATGGTATGCTTTGTTTTTTTGATCCCTACCGCACCAAAATAAACAGATACGCAGTAAAAAGCAGTTTCGGTGCTGCAGGCTAATACGGAGGCAATTCTGCCGGAAAAAGAATCCGGTCCCTGTTGTTTTAAAATTTGTGTGAAGATTGCAGTAGAGCCGCTGCCGGAGATTGGCTTCATAAGAATCAGCGGTGTAACTGCTTCAGGAATGCCTAAGAACTGTGTTACCGGCTTTAATGCACCGGAGAGCAGATCGAGTGCCCCGGAAGCTTTAAACATCGTTACAGCCGCCATCAGACCAACCAGAGTGGGCAGAATTGTAAAAGAAGTTTTCAGCCCTTCTTTAGCGCCTTCTGTAAAAGTATCAAAAATCGGAACTTTCCGAAAAATTCCGAAAAGCAGCAGCAGCAGGATGGTGATGGGGAGTGCCCATGAACCAAGTTTATCCACGAACTTTCCGCCTTTCAAAGAGCTTTGCAGATAAAACGGCGACTAACAAAGCACAGATCGAGGTAATCCATACCGCAGGCAGCAAATCAAATGGATTTTGGGCACCATATTTTGCGCGAATTGTTGCCATATAGGTTGGAATTAGCTGAAGGGAAGCAGTGTTTAGCACCACGAAAAGAACCATCGAGCGGTTTGCTTCGTCTCCGCATTGTGGATCACATTTTTTGAGTTCCTTCATCGCCGAGATACCAAGAGGCGTTGCAGCGTTTCCGAGCCCCAGAAAATTTGCGGTTAAATTCATACAAATCGCACCGGCGGCACGAGAACCTGGTTTGAGATCGGGAAAAAGGTGTTTTAAAATCGGATGCAGAATTTTTGCAAGAAGCTGTGTTAAGCCGCCTTTTTCAGCGATATGCATCATACCGGTCCAAAAGCACATCATCCCCATTGTAGCAAAACAAAGCTCTACAGCGCTTTGTGCACCGGAGAGAACAGCGTTCGCCAGTTCTTCCGTTCTGCCGGTTAAACAGGCACATAAAATACTGACTAATAAAAGCCCGGTCCAGATCCAATTTAGCATCATTTTCATCCCCTTAGATAAAAAATATGAATACAAATGTGAATAAATTTTGAATTTTTAATTCCCAAAACGATTAAACATTGACTTATTATGGAAAATGTATTACAATGGTGACGAATTATGGGAGCATATTATTATCAGGAAGGATGAGCAAAATGAAATCTACCGGTATCATGCGCAAAGTGGATGAATTAGGTCGTATTGTATTGCCGAAAGAACTGCGGAATGCATTGGATATCAAAGAAAAGGATCCATTGGAGATTTTTGTCGGAGACAGAGGCGAAATCATTCTCCGCAAATATCAGCCAGCGTGCATTTTCTGCAACAGTATGGAAAACATTCGCACATTTAAAGGACACAATGTATGTCGAGATTGCATGCAGAAAATGTCTAAGTATATGAATGAGGATGATTAACTCCAATCGCTTTTTAAAGAAAATTTATTAAAGCCAAATAAAAAGCAGCTTACAGGAATAACCTGTAAGCTGCTTTTTATATCTTGAATAACTTTTAAAATGCTTTCAGGGAAATTAATTCATTTCTTTCATAGAATCGAGAATGGAATCCACGAGAGCATCAAGTTCAATCTCTTTATCTTCATGCAGAGAAGAAGCCATTGTGACACGTTCGTTGAGTACTGTCATGTCTTTCATCTCTTCATTGAGAAATTTTTGCATCAAATCGCCGGATTTACAAGCCCAAGAACCATTCTCAATAATGGCAACCGTGCGCTTTTGGACATTCAGCGCTTTCATATCCATCAGATAATTGTGCATGGCAGGATAAATCCCGAGATTGTAAGTAACAGAAGCTAAAACAATATGACTATACTTGAAGGACTCTGCGATCAGTTGGGAAACATTTGTGGAAGAGACATCATACATGGCAATGTTTGTCATGCCTTTTTCACATAATTTTGCGGCAAGTGCTTCTGCAACGGATTCGGTGTTTCCATACATGGAAGCATAAACGATCAAAGTTCCTTTGACCTCTGGCTCATATCGGCTCCAAGTATCATATTTTTTAATAAAATACATCAAATCTTTGCGCCACACTGGACCATGCAGTGGGCAAATATACTTGATCTGATCGAGAATTCCGCCGGCCTTTTTTAAAAGCAGCTGAATATGCGGACCGTATTTTCCGACAATATTGGTTAAATAACGGCGGGCGTCGTCCAGCCAGTCGCGGTCAAAGTTGACTTCGTCTGCGAAAAGCTTTCCGTCCAGTGCACCAAAGGTGCCAAAAGCATCTGCGGAAAATAGTGCACCGTTTGTGGTATCAAATGTGACCATAACTTCCGGCCAATGAACCATAGGGGCAAATACAAAGGTAACAGTATGCTTGCCGAAACTAAAAGTATCTCCCTCTTTTACTTCTACGATTTGGTGTGAATCAATTTGAAATCCAAATTGACGCATCAGCATAAATGCTTTTTCGTTGCTGATCAAAGTCACATTTGGCCAACGCAGCAAGATTTCGTTAATGGAAGCGGCGTGATCCGGTTCCAGATGGTTAATCACAAGATAGTCGAGCGGCCGTCCGGCAAGTACATGCTGTGTGTTTTCCAATAATTGACGGCAGTAAGACCAGTCGACCGTATCGAACATCACGGTTTTTTCATCTAGCAAAAGATATGAATTATAGGTAACTCCTCTTGGAATTGGATACGCATTTTCAAAAAGAGCAAGGCGGTGATCGTTTGCTCCTACCCAGTATAAATCTTCCGTTACATTTCTAACGCAATACATGAAATTTCCTCCCTTCGATTTTATGCTTCAATAAACTGATCTTTTGTCTCGGCGCACTCGGGACAGACCCAATCCACAGGTAAATCCTTAAACTGGGTACCAGCTGCGATTTCACTGTCTTGATCGCCCAATTCCGGTACGTACTCGTAGCCGCATCCATTGCATATGTAGCGGGGACCGATTGGCTCTGGCTTTGGCATTTGCGGGCGTTTCATTTTTATCATGGGCGGAGCTGGTTTCTTTTCCTCGGTGCCGAGTGCTTCGGTAAGGAGGGGCAGAATTTCATTGACATCGCCGACAATTCCGTAATCACAATTCTTAAAGATCGGAGCGTTGCCGTTTTTATTGATCGCTACAATAATGGAAGCATCTTTAATTCCTTTAAGGTGCTGGGTTGCGCCGGAAATTCCACATGCGATGTAGAGATTTCCGGTAAATTTTTGGCCGGACATTCCAACGTAGCGATTAATTGGAATGTACTTGAGCGTTTCGGCGACCGGGCGGGAAGAGCCAACTGCTGCGCCTGCTGCTTTGGCCAGATTTTCGATTAGCTTCATGTTTTTCTTATCGCCGATGCCTTTTCCTGCGGAAACAACACGCTCGGCTTTTGCAATAGGAGTATCGATCGGGATACCGACGGTAAAGTCGAAACCATCTTTTTTCAAAGCTTCTACCAGAGAATTCACTTGATCTTTTGCATTCCCGTCACGGAACAGCGTCTTCTTACGAATTCCGGTGATAGGGGTGGGCTTTTTCATACGGTGATCGGTTTCGCCGGACTGCTTCGGAGGCTTGCCTAAAATATGGGATGCAATGACAACACGCTGGATTTCATTGGTGCCCTCGTAAATGGTAGTGATTTTAGCATCCCGGTACATACGCTCGACTTCCATCCCTTTGAGGTATCCGTTGCCGCCAAAAATTTGGAGCGCATCATTTGTAACTTCGAGCGCGATATCAGAGGCATATTGCTTTGCCATGGCAGATTCCATACCGTATGGTTCATGATTCTCTTTCATTTCTGCTGCAGAGTAAACGAGAAAACGCGCACAGCGGATTTTTGTTGCCATATCGGCAATTTTAAAGGAGATTCCTTGCTGAAAAGCGATGGGCTTTCCAAATTGTACACGCTCTTTTGCGTAATCTACCGCCTGATCAAATGCTCCCTGCGCGATGCCCAGCGCCTGTGAAGCAATCCCGATCCGGCCGCCGTCAAGCGTGGACATTGCAATCTTAAAGCCCTGACCTTCTTTTCCAAGCAGATTTTCTTTCGGCACTTTCACGTCGTTGAAAACCAGTTCGGCAGTAGAAGAAGAGCGAATGCCCATTTTGTCGTAATGGTCGCCGAATTCAAACCCTTTCCAACCTTTTTCTACAATGAAAGCAGAAATACCGTGGGTCCCAATATCTGGAGTGGTCATTGCGAATACGACATAGGTATCCGCGATTGGAGCGTTTGTAATAAAGATTTTGCCGCCGTTCAATAGATAATAATCACCTTTATCTACAGCAGTGGTTTCTGTTCCTCCGGCATCGGAACCTGCATTCGGTTCCGTTAAGCCAAAAGCACCAAGCTTTTCACCTTTACATAGTGGAATTAAGTACTTTTTCTTTTGTGCTTCATTTCCATAAGCGTAAATCGGCCATGTGCCAAGAGAAGTGTGAGCGGATAGGATTACGCCTGTACCGCCGTCGATACGCGCAAGCTCTTCCACCGCGATGGCATAGCTGATAACATCTAATCCCATGCCGCCCCATTCTTTTGGATAAGGAATTCCCATCAATCCCATTTTTCCAAGCTCGGTTACTGCTTCCGTTGGAAACTCATTTTCTTTGTCTAATAAAAAGGTTAAAGGTTTCACTTTTTCTTCTGCGAACGCCCGAACTTTCGCTCGGAGTTCCTCATGCTGCTGTGTGGTCTTGAATAACATACTGTTTCCTCCTTTTGCAAATTCCAAATTTTGTCCTTGGGATTCCGTGATCCGAAGTAAGGGAGAGGATGCTTAGTCGCCGAATAAAACAGCCTGGAGTGTATGGGACTTTAGTTCTTGATCCAGTGTCTTCTGGATTTTTAAAAGCTGGATGTGTGCATGACATACCTGATCATCATGGGATTCCTGCCATGAACAATAATGATTAGGCTTGGTGCAGGCAGTTAAAAATGCAGATTGCTCCATTGCATTGATAAGCTGGTACAGAGTAATACTGTTGAGATCGCAAGTTAAAGCACATCCGCCTCCGGTTCCACGCGCAATTTCAACAAATCCTGCCTTTTGAAGCTTTTTTAGAATTTTATAGGCAAAATTCTGTGGGATCTGTTCATTTGTGGATAGCTCCGCAGTCGTTAATCGGTTACTTTTTGCTAATGCACGCAAAATTCGCAGAGCGTAGTCTGTTTCTTTTGTAATCAGCAAAATTTCCACCTCCTCTTCATATCTGCATTTTATCAAACTGGACTTTTTTTGTCAAGATTTAATTTTAGAAAAAATTCTATTTTTTGAAATTGTTTTTTAAAAAAAATTATTCATTAGAGACAAAGATTGCAATAAAAAATGAAATTGAACTACCAAAAATTAACGTGCCATATAAAGGAAAACAACAGATCCCTTTTCATATTTACATATTGAGGTTTTGTGGTACAATAATAACATCAATCAGGACTTTTTATCAAAAATAGGAATGTGGAGGTCACCGGATTGGATTGTTTTAAATTACACAGTAAATATCAGCCCACTGGTGATCAGCCGCAGGCAATTCAAAAACTGGCACAGGGGCTAAAAGAGGGAGACCACGAGCAGGTGCTGCTCGGTGTAACCGGCTCGGGAAAGACTTTTACGATGGCAAATGTGATTGCGAAAATGAATCGTCCCACACTGGTTTTGGCACATAATAAAACGCTGGCAGCCCAGCTTTGTTCTGAATTTCGGGAATTTTTCCCCGAGAATTCGGTGGAATATTTTGTCTCCTATTATGATTATTATCAGCCGGAGGCGTATATTGCGCAGACGGATACTTATATTGAAAAAGATTCGGCAATCAATGATGAAATCGATAAACTGCGCCATTCGGCGACCAGTGCGCTTTCAGAGCGCAGAGATGTCATTATTGTTGCGAGTGTCAGCTGCATTTATTCTCTTGGCGATCCAATCGATTACCGGACCATGGTGATTTCACTGCGCCCGGGAATGGAAAAGAGCCGGGACGAACTTTTAAAGAAGTTAGTGGAAATTCAGTTTGAGCGAAACGACGTTGCTCTTTCCAGAAATAAATTTCGGGTTCGGGGAGATGTTGTAGAAATTTGGCCTTCCTATTCCGATGATACGGTGGTTCGGGTAGAATTCTTTGGCGATGAAATTGACCGGATTACAGAGATCAACCCAGTTACCGGAGAATTAAAAGCTGAAGTAAAGCATGTTGCCATTTATCCGGCTTCTCATTATATTGTACCGCAGGGAAAGCTGAAAAAGGCACTTTCCTCCATTTATGATGAGATGGAAGAGCGAGTTAAATTTTTTGAAGAACATGGAAAGCTGATCGAGGCACAGAGAATCAGAGAGCGCACGACTTATGATATGGAGATGCTTTCCGAAATCGGCTTCTGTAAGGGAATTGAAAACTATTCTCGGGTGATGGCCGGTCGTGCGCCGGGAAGCGCGCCGTGCACGCTGCTCGATTATTTTCCAGAGGACTTTTTGCTTTTTGTGGACGAGTCTCATGTGACACTGCCGCAGGTGCGCAGCATGTATGCGGGCGACCAGGCTCGGAAAAAGTCTTTGGTGGATTTCGGATTTCGCCTGCCCAGCGCCTATGATAATCGTCCGCTGACTTTTGATGAATTTTATAATCATGTAAATCAGGCGGTTTTTGTCAGTGCAACGCCGGGAGACTGGGAGCTTTCGAAAGCGTCTCAGGTGGTGGAGCAGGTAATTCGTCCGACCGGGCTCCTTGATCCGGAAATCTTTGTAAAGCCGACCGATGGGCAGATTGATGATTTGATCAGTGAGATCAACCTGCGCGCGGAGAAAAAGGAAAGGGTTTTGGTTACAACTCTGACCAAAAAGATGGCGGAGGATCTGACCTCTTATCTGCAGGGAATGGGAATCCGGGTGCGGTATATGCACCATGATATCGATACGGTGGAACGGATGGAAATTATCCGGGATTTGCGTCTGGGAGAGTTTGATGTTTTGGTAGGAATCAACCTTCTGCGTGAGGGACTGGATATTCCGGAAGTCAGCCTTGTAGCAATCTTAGATGCAGATAAAGAAGGCTTTCTGCGTTCCGAGCGAAGCTTGATTCAGACAAGCGGCCGTGCGGCGCGCAATGTTTCCGGAAAGGTGATCATGTATGCGGATACAGTGACACGCAGCATGGAGGCGGCAATTCGGGAGACAAACCGTCGCCGGAAGTTACAGGTTGCTTATAATCAGGAACATGGAATCACCCCAAAAACCATACAGAAAAAAGTTTCGGAAATTCTGGAAATTTCTACCCATAAAGAAGATAAGAAGAAAAAGAAAAAGTATTTGTCTCCGATCGAGCGCCATCAAATGATTGAACAACTGACTCGTGAGATGAAGGCGGCTGCAAAATTATTGGAGTTCGAACATGCTGCGTTTCTGAGAGATAAAATCAAAGAACTGCAAGAGGGAAAATGAATTTTCCAAAACAGAAAGGAAACGGATTCATGGAGCCAAAAAATATCATTATCAGGGGAGCAAGAGAACACAACCTTAAAAATATCAGTCTGGAAATTCCCAGAGATAAATTGATTGTTTTTACGGGACTTTCCGGCAGCGGCAAAAGCAGCCTGGCCTTTGACACTATTTATGCAGAAGGTCAGAGAAGATATGTAGAGTCGCTTTCTTCCTATGCAAGACAGTTTTTGGGGCAGATGGATAAACCGGACGTGGATTCCATCGAAGGGCTTTCGCCGGCAATTTCGATCGATCAGAAGACAACTTCCAAGAATCCGCGGTCAACAGTCGGGACCGTGACGGAGATCTATGACTATCTGCGCCTTCTGTATGCGAGAGTTGGAGTTCCGCATTGCCCGATCTGCGGCAGGGAGATCCGCCAGCAGACCATCGATCAGGTCGTGGACCGAGTGCTTGCAATGCCGGAAAAGACAAAAATTCAGATTTTGGCACCGATTGTAAAAGCACGAAAGGGAGAACACACCAAGGAATTAGAAGCCGCGCGCCGCAGCGGATTTGTTCGGGCGCGGATAGACGGAATTCTCTATGATCTTTCGGAAGAAATCAATTTGGAAAAGAATAAAAAGCATACGATCGAGATTGTAGTGGATCGGCTTGTCGTTACGCCATCGATCCGTTCCCGCTTGGCGGATTCTTTAGAGACCGCTTCCGGTCTTTCTCAGGGCTTGATCGTTGTCAGCCCGGTCGATGGGGAAGACCATGTCTTTTCCCTGAATTATGCTTGTCCGGAGCATGGGGTGGGAGTCGATGAGCTGACTCCTCGTATGTTCTCCTTTAATAATCCGTTCGGGGCCTGCCCGAAATGTACCGGCTTGGGCGTCTTTATGAAAATTGATCCCGAAAGAATTATTCCGGATAAAGACCTTTCCGTTGCACAGGGAGGCTTAAAAGCCAGCGGTTGGGCGATGGAGGGCAGTACAATTGCTTCCATGTATATGGAAGCGCTATCTAAGCACTATCATTTTTCGCTGAAAACGCCGATCAAAAACTTGCCGGAGGAGATTATTCATATTCTGCTCTATGGTACGGATGGGGAAAAGATTCAGATCGTTCGAAAAAATGAATATGGTTCCGGAAAGTATTTAACGACCTTTGAGGGAATTATCAATAATCTGGAACGCCGTTTTCGTGAGACCAGCAGCAACTGGGTGAAGGAAGAAATCGAGTCCTATATGAGTGCAATCCCATGTGATGCCTGCCATGGACAGCGCTTGTCCCCGATGAGTCTGGCGGTTACGGTAGGCGGGCTGAATATTTCGCAGCTTTGCGATCTTTCCATCAACAAGGCATTGGACTTCTTTTATGGGCTGCATCTGGAAGGCCGAGATGCCATGATTGCAAAGCCGATTTTAAAAGAGATTTTTTCAAGACTTGGATTTTTAAAGAGCGTTGGCCTCGAATACCTGACACTCAGCCGCGGTTCCGGCACACTTTCTGGAGGAGAAAGCCAGCGAATCCGGCTTGCAACCCAGATTGGTTCCTCTTTGATGGGAGTCCTTTATATTCTGGACGAGCCCAGTATCGGACTGCACCAGCGTGATAATGATAAACTTCTTGCTACATTAAAGCATCTGCGGGATCAGGGAAATACCGTGATTGTTGTAGAACATGATGAAGATACCATGCGCGCCGCCGATCATCTGGTGGATATTGGTCCCGGTGCCGGAATTCACGGCGGAGAAGTAGTTTTTAACGGCAAACCGGAAGATATTCTAAATTGCGAAGCTTCCATTACCGGCCAGTATCTGAGCGGGAAGAAGAAAGTGGAGGTCCCGAAAGAGCGCAGAAAAGGAAATGGGAATTTCTTAAAAATCGAGGGAGCAGAGCAGAATAATCTAAAGAATATTGATGTGAGGTTTCCATTGGGCACGTTTATTTGCGTGACCGGTGTTTCCGGTTCGGGGAAATCTTCTCTTATAAACGAAATTTTATACAAATATTTAGCACGCGAGTTAAACGGGGCCAAATCAAGACCGGGACAATTCAAAAAGATCACCGGACTTTCCGCATTGGATAAAGTGATTGCGATCGATCAGTCGCCTATCGGCAGGACTCCACGTTCCAATCCAGCCACCTATACAGGCGTCTTTACGGATATCCGCAATCTGTTTGCGAGCACACAAGAGGCGAAATTACGGGGATTTTCTTCCAGCCGCTTCTCTTTTAATGTGAAGGGCGGTCGGTGCGAGGCATGTGAAGGCGACGGCATTATTAAAATTGAAATGCATTTTCTGCCGGATATCTATGTCCCCTGTGATGCCTGTCACGGAAAGCGGTACAATCGCGAAACGCTGGAAATTCAGTATAAAGGAAAAAATATTTATGATGTACTAGAAATGACGGTCGAAGAAGGCGTACAATTTTTCGGAGCAATTCCGCGAATTGCCAGAAGACTGCAGACTTTGCAGGAAGTTGGGCTCGGATATATCAAGATTGGACAGCCGGCAACGACGCTTTCAGGCGGTGAAGCACAGCGCGTTAAATTGGCAGCGGAGCTTTCTAAAAGAAGCACCGGCAGAACGATTTATATTTTGGATGAACCGACTACCGGACTGCATATTGCTGATGTGCATCAGCTGATCGAAGTCCTTCAAAAATTGGTGGATGGAGGGAATACCGTAGTCGTGATTGAACACAATCTGGATTTGATCAAAACAGCAGATTATGTGATCGATCTTGGTCCGGAAGGCGGCGACGGCGGCGGAACGGTAATTGCGAAAGGGACGCCGGAGCAAATTGCGGCGGTGGAACAGTCTTATACAGGACAGTATCTTCGTAAGCTTTTGGAGCACACCTAAAATTTTGCAAAAAAATTCCCCGAAACCCAAGAAAATAAGGTTTCGGGGAATTCAGAGATTTTGAAAACTCAAAGAGTTGTGGAATCCGTCAGGTATTTTAAGAACAAAATCTGATCTTCGGGATTCGTCAGTTTGATTTCTGCGGTAATGGTTGCATTTTTGGCGCTTTCCAAAAGCTGTTTTACACCATACAGCTGACACAGTTTACTTTTAAGGTTCAGCTTATTTCCGTCATCTGTTTCAAGGATCACATCGCCTTTGGCACGATCCAACAGCTGCATAAAATCTCCGATGTCGATATCATAAAGTTTCATCGAAAATCCCTCCTATCATAAAGTGAATATCTACTATTGGTTTCTACAGAATTTATCATACCATAGGAATGTGAAACTATCAACAACAAATTTTATAAAATTTGTCTAAAATCTTGCAGATGGGATTGTGAAACATTTTTGTAGATCCGCAAAAGATTACAAAAACCGGACAAAATTAACACATTGTTCAACAAATCATCCGGTGATTTATTGTACAATAAGTTAATCTTTATTAGTAAAGAGTAAGGATGGGTGCCATTGTTTGGTTATATCAGACCGTTTAAGCCTGAACTTTTAGTCCGGGAATGGGAAAGTTATCGCGGAATATACTGTGGGTTATGCAAAAATCTTGGCCGTTATTATGGCTGGCTTTCCCGGTTAACGCTAAGTTATGACTGTACTTTTTATACCATGATTCTGATGTCTTTAAGAAAAGAAAAGCCTTGTTATGGTGCTGGGCATTGTGTGGTCAACCCGCTGAAAAAATGCAGTTTTTGTCAAAATGCCGAAGAGTCATTTCATCAGGCGGCAGCTTTAAGCGTTTTGATGACTTGCTTTAAGCTGGAGGATGACCTGCGGGATCGTGGAAAAGGAAAAATTCGTGCGCGATTGCTTTTGCCGCTGTCCCGCAGAGCGCAGAAACGTGCGAAAGCTGATTTTCCTTGGATGGACAAGATCGTTACAGAGACAATGACGGCACAGAATCAGGTGGAGACGGAAGGGCAAAAGATGGATGCCTGTGCGTCTCCAACAGCACAGATGCTTGGAAAAATTTTGCAGCATGAAGGGGGAGAAAGCTCTTCTCCGCTTTCAAGGACACTGTATGAATTTGGATATTTTCTGGGACGCTGGGTTTATATTATGGACGCAGCGGACGATTTGGAAAAAGATTTGGAATCAGGTAGCTTTAACTGTCTCATCAGAGAATCCGGGCTGACTCAGAAAGCCGGGAAAGAGGAATTTGATTCCATACGTCAAAAGGCGAATGCATCTTTAAATTTGACACTTTCACGTTTGCTTGCTGCATTTTCGCTGATGGATTGGACTTCTTTTCAGTCGATTTTGCAGAATATTATAGAAAAAGGATTACCTGCAACGCAAAAAGAACTGTTATTTCGTAAGGAGGAAAAAGAATGACGGACCCTTATCAGGTGCTTGGCGTTTCTCCTTCGGCAACGGACGAAGAAATTAAAACCGCCTATCACAATCTGGCTAAAAAATATCATCCTGATAATTATGCCGGAAGCCCGATTGCAGACCTTGCCAGCGAAAAAATGAAAGAGATCAATGAAGCATACGATGCAGTTCAGGCGCAGCGTAAAAATCGTGGCTCTGGGCAGCAGGCAGGCGGTTATGGTGGCGCTTACGGTGGTACTTATGGTTACGGTGGTGCACAGAATTCCAGCTTTGGAGATGTGCGCAGCTATATTATGAGTGGACGAATTTCCGATGCAGAGCAAATTTTGGATGGTGTTCCTGGAGAAAACCGTAACGCGGAATGGTATTTCTTAAAGGGGACTGTCCTTTATAAACGAGGGTGGCTGGACGAAGCTACCAATCATTTCAACCGTGCTGTTCAGATGGATCCACAGAATATGGAGTATCGTACAGCGATGAATCAAATTATGAATCAGCGCAGCGGAATGTACGGTGGATATAATCCTAATATGACAACGGGCGGCGGATTTACCGGTTGCGGTGCATGCGGCGATCTGATGGCAGCGGATATGTGCTGTGAGTGTATGGGCGGAAATCTTTGTCCCTGCATTGGCTTCCGATAATTTTGAAGGGGGATCTTCCTTTGAATCGTTCGGTACAGATCGCATTTTCCGGCATGCTGACCGCGTTGGGAGTCGCGTTTTTGTGTGCTGCCGGATTGATCCCAGTTGCAACCTACGCGTTACCTGCACTTTCCGGTGCGCTTTTAATGCCGATTGTTGTAGAACTGGGGGCCAAATGGGCGTGGCCTGTTTTCTTAGCAACGGGAATTCTCGGGTTCTTATTAGGACCGGATAAAGAAGCTGTTTTTCTTTATATTCTCTTTTTTGGGTACTACCCGATCATTAAGGCAATATTTGAGCGCCATGGGCCAAAATGGGAACAATGGATTTTAAAATTTGGTGTTTTTAATGCTTCTATGATCGTTGCCTATTTTATCAGTATCTATTTTTTGGGAATTCCGGAAGAAAGTTTTGAAGTTATTCCTGGTATGCCAATTTGGCTGCTCCTTGCAGGCAATGTCGTTTTTGTTATTTATGATTATGCACTTTCCGGATTGGTCGGCGCGTATGTTGTGCGGTTTCATTCCATGATTTCCAAATGGCTCCGTGCAAAATAGATCGAAGCTTTATAAAAAAGTCCCGTGTGGGACTTTTTTCCATGTATCGAAGAAAATTTTGCAATTTTTTAAGCGGATCCTGCAGATTTTGAAAAAAACGATTGCTATTTTTCCAAAAAAAAAGTAGACTTGGAACAAGGAGTTGATTTGATGAACACACATCTTTCGATCCGAATTCAGGATCAGATGCCGCATTTTTCAAAAGGTCAAAGATTAATTGCTAAATATATTGAAGAACATTATGATAAAGTAGCATTTATGACAGCTTCCAAGCTTGGTTCGACGGTAGGAGTCAGCGAATCCACAGTGGTACGTTTTGCGACGGAACTGGGGTATGATGGGTATCCTGAACTGCAGCGCGCAATGCAGGAGATGATTCGATCAAAGCTGACCAGCGTACAGCGAATTGAAGTGACAAAGGAAAGAATTGGGAAAAATGATATTCTCGATGTGATGCTGGCTCAGGATATGGATGTGATACGCCGTACCATGGAGGCGACCTCTCATAAAGACTTTTATGAGGCAGTTGATGCCATCATTGGAGCAAAAAAGATTTATATCTTAGGAGCGCGCAGCAGTGTCGCCTTGGCAACCTTCCTTTCTTATTATTTGGGAATGCTGTTTGATAATGTTCAGTGTATTCAGGCAACCAGTGAGGCAGAAATTTTTGAGCAGATGATCTATATGACAAAAGATGATGTGATGATTGGACTTTCGTTTCCGCGTTACAGTAAAAAGGCATCTAAGGCAATGCATTTTGCACACGACCGCGGTGCAAAAGTGATTGCAATCACGGATTCTCTTTTGTCACCAATTGCGGAATTTGCAGATTATAGATTACTTGCCCGAAGTGATATTTCGGCAATCGTGGATTCTCTGGTTGCACCGCTGAGCCTGATCAATTCATTGCTTGTTGCGCTGGCTCTCAAAATGGAAGGCCGTGTGACAAAAGTTTTTCAAAATTTAGAAAATATTTGGGACGAATATGGAGTTTACGAAAAAGTTGACGAAGCAGAAAATGATAAAGACAATAAAAAAGAGTGATTTGATTGTAGTGGGCGGGGGTGCTTCCGGTCTGATGGCTGCTGGCACTGCCGCCCATCTTGGGCTTAAAGTCTGTCTAATCGAGAAAACAAATCGGTTGGGCTGGAAGCTTTCTATTACAGGAAAAGGACGCTGTAATGTGACGAATGACTGCACTTCTCAGGAAGTCATTGCAAATGTTCCCACGAATGGACGGTTCCTTTTTGGAGCTCTGTCTCATTTTTCGCCTTCTGATGTGATGGAGTTTTTCGAATCATTGGGAGTGCCGCTGAAAACAGAGCGCGGAAATCGTGTGTTTCCTCAGTCGGATCGAGCGAAGGACATTGTCGATGCATTGGTTCATTGGAACCGGGATGGTGGGGTCCAAGTAATACAGGGAGAAGTTAAAAAGCTCTTTCTGGAAGATGAATCCGTCAAAGGAGTTGTACTTTCGGATGGAGAAACGATTTTGGCTTCACAGGTTGTCCTTTGCTGCGGTGGAAAAAGCTATCCCGTTACCGGTTCTACTGGAGATGGCTATCTTTTGGCGCAGCAGGCTGGCCATACCGTTATCCCGCCGCGTCCTTCTTTGGTACCGCTTTGCTGTAAGGAGCAAGACTGCCGGGAGATGATGGGGCTTTCTCTGCGCAATATTGGCTTTCAGCTTTATGATACGAAGAAAAAGAAGACAGTTTGTACAGATTTTGGAGAACTGTTATTTACCCATTTTGGGCTTTCTGGGCCGGTGGTGCTTAGTGGCAGCGCACATTTAAAAGAGATGGAATCCGGCCGTTACAGAGCAGAAATCGATTTGAAGCCGGCATTATCTTTTGAAAAACTTGATGCGCGTTTACAACGCGATTTTACAAAATATCATGCGCGTGATTTCGTAAATGGACTTTCGGACTTGCTGCCGCGGCTGATGATTCCGGTAGTCGTGCGCCGTTCCGAAATTTTGGAATCAACTAAGTGCGCAGACATTACAAGAGAGCAGAGACTGTCTCTTGTAAAGCTTTTGAAGCAGCTTTCGTTTACGGTTACTGGATTTCGGCCGATTGAAGAAGCAATTGTTACCTCCGGCGGCGTAAAGGTAAAGGAAGTTGACCCCAAAACAATGGAATCGAAGAAAATTCATGGGTTGTACTTTGCAGGAGAACTTTTGGACATAGATGGCTATACAGGCGGTTTTAATTTGCAAATTGCTTTTTGTACCGGACGCCTTGCAGCACAGAGCGTTGCGCAGAAAGTGCAAAATGAGAAATCTTTTTGAAAAATTTGTTCCATTGTAGTAAAATTTAAAAAGACGGGAATTCTAATTGACAGATTGGAAAGAATTTCCGTAGATTTTAGGAAAGAGGATCGCTCTATGAAAATTAATATTGCCATTGACGGCCCTGCTGGTGCTGGGAAAAGTTCGATTGCAAAGGAGATTTCCAGACAGTTTGGATTTGTTTACGTGGATACCGGCGCTATGTACCGTGCAATTGGGCTTTATATGCTTAGAAAGGGAATCAATCCTAAAGAAGCAGAAAAAGTTTTGCCGCTGCTTTCAGAAATCAAGCTTTCTCTTCGCTTTTCAAAAGAAGGACAAAGAGTGCTTTTAAACGGAGAAGATGTTTCAGAGGAGATCCGTGAGCCACAGGTCAGTATGGCGGCTTCAGACGTTTCTGCAATTCCGGGAGTACGCGATTTTTTGCTGAATTTGCAGCAGGAGATGGCAAAACAAAACGATGTGATTATGGATGGACGTGATATCGGTACTGTTGTTCTACCCAATGCACAGCTAAAAATTTACTTGACTGCTTCGGCAGAGGAACGAGCACAGCGGCGCCGTGCACAGCTTCAGGAAAAAGGAATCGAGGGTTCTTTTGAAATGGTTCTTGAGGACATTAAGCGCCGGGATTATCAGGATTCTCATCGTAAGGTGGCACCTTTAAAGCCCGCTTCAGATGCACAGTATTTTGATACAACAGGAAATACGTTGGAGGAATCGGTACAGATGCTTTCCAACATTATTAAAAAACATTTTAACCTGTAAGAAAGGAGCATATGGGTTTGGAAAAGCGGACTCCGATTTATATTTTTTTACAGAAGATCGCGCGGTGGTTTATTCAGCCCTTTTGTCCGTTTCATGCACAGGGAATGGAGCAAGTTCCAAAAGATGGAGCGGCTATTATTTGCTGTAATCATCTGGGACTTACGGATGTGTTTCGGCTGGGATTTTCTTTAAAACGGCAGATTTATTATATGGCCAAAGCGGAACTTTTTCGGTTTAAACCGTTTGCAATGATTCTGCAGGGACTTGGCGCTTACCCGGTTCAGCGCGGAAGAGGCGATCTAAAGGCAATCAATGAATCTGCAAGACTGCTTCGGGAAGGACATCTTCTTGGAATTTTTCCGGAAGGTCATCGCAGTAAAGATGGGTTACCCGGCCAGCCAAAAGCCGGAGCGGTAATGTTGGCTTATAAATATCAGATCCCCATTGTGCCCTGCTGTATTGTGATGCATGGGGGCGGCCCCGTTAAACTGTTTCACAGAGCAGAAGTTGTCTTTGGAGCTCCGATTAAACCGCAGGAGCTTCAGATCACAAAAGGAAGCGGCAGTGAATATCGTGCCGCTAATCATGTGGTATGGGGAAAAATTCTTAACATGCGGGAAGAAACTCTGAAAAAATTCTCATAAAAGTTTACATAAATTCTTTAAATGCTTCGTTTTGGGAGGAACGTTTTTGCTGTATACAGTTGCAAAAAAAATTTTAAAAGGAATTAGCCGCCTTTTTTACAGGATTTGCTGGAAAGGGGAAGAGCATATCCCGAAGAAAGGGGCTTTTATCGTTTGCTGCAATCATCGCAGTCTGATAGACCCTTTGCTGGTAGCGGCTCCTTTTCAGCGGCAAATTCGTTTTATGGCAAAAGAAGAACTTTTTACACAGCATGGCAGATTGGCAGCATGGATTCTGCAGAGTCTTGGTGCTTTTCCGGTTCGAAGAGAAACAGCAGATCGTAAAAGCCTGCAAACAGCAGAACAGGTTCTTTTAGACGGTGGAATTGTAGGAATTTTTCCGCAGGGATATGTGATTCGTGACAATCGTCCGTTCTCTCCTAAATCCGGCGCTGTCTTGCTGTCTTCATGTACGAATGTGCCGATTCTTCCGATGAGTATTTTTTGCAGAGGACCTCTCAAATTTTTTAGCCGAATTACAGTCAGAATTGGGAAACCACTTTCAGAAAAGTTCTTTCGGGACGCAGAATATGACCATAAAAAATTAAAGGCAGGCAGTATTACTTTGGCGCAGGCTATTAATGGATTATTGGAGGAAGAAAATTGAAAGTAACGGTTGCAAAAACGGCAGGATTTTGTTTTGGGGTTAACCGTGCGGTCAACTTAGTAAAACAGCTTTTGCGGGAAGAAAATCAGGTCTGCACACTGGGCCCGATTATTCATAATCCCCAGACTCTTTCTCAACTGCAAAAAATGGGAGTTATCGAGGTGGAAAAGCCGGAAGAAGCACCAGAAGGGAGCACACTGGTGATTCGGTCTCACGGCGTTTCCAAAGCAGTAAAAGAACAGATCATGCACTTGCCGGTTCATTGTGTGGATGCCACATGCCCTTTCGTTTCTAAAATTCAGGAGATTGCAGGAGAAGAAAGCCAAAAAGGACGTATCCTTTTTTTATTCGGAGATGCCAGTCATCCGGATGTGCAGGGGATTGTTGGACACTGCAGCGGGCAGTGTAATGTCTTTTTGAATGCGCAGGAGTTGACGGATTTTATTGATCGTCGAGAAATTTTGTGCGATTCTACTATTTCTGTTGTAGCTCAGACCACCTTTCAGTTGTCAGAATGGGAAAAATGCTTAAAAATCCTGAAAAGGGTATATACAAACGCTCGAATTTTTGATACAATATGTAATGCAACTGCTGCCCGTCAAAAAGAGGCTGCTCAGCTGGCACAAAAGAGTGATGCTATGCTGGTTCTTGGAGGGAAGCAGAGTTCTAATACAGCGAAGCTTTTTGAAGTATGCAGGCAATTTGCGCCGACTTATTTTGCGCAGAGTACAGAAGAGCTTCCGCTTAGTGCCTTGAGAGGGGTACATGATTTAGGTATTACTGCTGGTGCTTCCACGCCGGCAAGTATCATAAAGGAGGTACTAGTTACCATGTCAGAAATCAATGAGGATGTGCAGAACCAGAACACCGATTCCGCCGAGGACAGCTTTGAGGAGATGCTTGAAGAGTCTCTGAAGAGTTTAAATACAGATGAGAAGGTACACGGAGTTGTTGTCGGAATTACCCCTACAGAAGTTTATGTAGATGTCGGTCGTAAGCAGGCTGGTTTTATTCCGGCTGCAGAATTGTCTGCTGACCCGAATGCAAAACTGGAAGATCTAGTCAAAGTAGGCGACGAGATGGATCTTCTGATTATGCGTACAAATGATCAGGAAGGTACAATCATGCTTTCCAAGAAACGTCTCGATGCTGCAAAAGGCTGGGAGACAGTTGCTGCTGCTGAAGAGAATGAAGAAATTCTTACCGGAACGGTCACAAACGTGATCAAGGGCGGCGTGATCGCTGTTACCAATGGCATTCGGGTATTTATCCCGGCTTCTCAGGCGACTCCTTCCCGCAATGATCCTTTGGAGGATTTGCTGAAGAAGGAAGTTCATTTCCGCATTATCGAAGTAAACCGCGGCCGTCGCCGTGCAGTCGGTTCCATTCGTTCCGTTTGGAAAGATGAGCGTAAAGCACAGGCTGAAAAGTTCTGGGAGACTGCTGAAGAAGGCAAGGAATATACCGGTACAGTGAAATCCCTGACAAGCTACGGCGCGTTTGTGGATTTAGGTGGCGTTGACGGAATGATTCACATTTCTGAGCTTTCTTGGACTCGCATTAAGCACCCGAGTGAGATTGTAAATGTCGGCGATATCGTTAAGGTGTACATCAAGGGACTCGACCGCGAAAAGGGCAAGATTTCTCTTGGATACAAACGGCCTGAGGACAACCCGTGGGAGATCCTGAAGAAGGATTATCCGATTGGTACGGTTGTAGAGACTACGATTGTCGGAATGACCTCTTTTGGTGCTTTTGCACGGATTATTCCCGGCATTGACGGCTTGATCCATATTTCCCAGATCGCCGATCATCGGATTGAAAAGCCACAGGATGTTCTGCAGATGGGCGAAAAGGTCAATGCAGAAATTACGGATATCGATTTCGACCGTCATCGTGTAAGCCTTTCCATGCGTAAACTCTTGGAAGAGAACCAAGAGAAAGAACAGAGCGAAGAATAAGATTTTCTAAGAATTTTTAAAAGGGCGTGAAGAGGCCGGAAATGGTCCTTTGCGTCCTTTTTTAAAAATTTATTTTTTCCTTTCACACAAATTTTTCTTTTTGCTAATATAGAAGATAGAAGCAAAAGGGGGAATCATCTGTGCGAAGGTGGAGATATAGGCGCAGCCGCATTCCATGGAGAGGATTGTTGGCTATAGTGGCTGTTGTAGGAATCATCATTGCGTTGGAGTTCAAACTAAAGCCTTTGATGCGCGATTTGGCTGCCCTGGAAGCAAAACGCTATGCTGCTCAGATGGTGAGTGTCGCTGTTCAGAAAGAACTGGAAAGCAGCGGCGTTTCCTATAGCGATTTTGCGGTAATTCAGCGGGATGCTAATGGGAAAGTGCTTTCCATTAGCAGTAATGTCGTAAAGATGAACGAACTAAAGTCTCATTTGGTCGAAACGGTCCAAGACACGCTCAGTAATCAGGGCAACGAAGACCTGACAGTCCCTCTGGGAACGTTGCTCGGTGGAGAATTATTCCACGGGCGTGGACCGGGGATTCCTCTGCGGGTTACTTTGAGCGGCAACGTTACGGCAGAATTTCATAATGTTTTTGAAGACGCCGGTGTAAACCAGACACGGCAGCAAATTGATCTGGAATTAAATGCGCAATTATATGCTTATCTGCCGGGAGTGGATTCTACCACTGACTTTTCTACAGATGTTCCTGTAGCGGAAACTGTCATTGTGGGCGAAGTGCCGGTATTTATGGCAAGTGGAAAATAAAATGACGGAGGTGCTTTCTGTGCAACGGGAGGAAGCAGAAAAAAGAATTCGAGAACTGATAGAGCAGATCAATTATCATAATCGCAAGTATTATGTAGAGGATGCACCGGAAATTGACGATTATGAATATGATATGCTCTATCGTGAACTTGAAAGTCTAGAACGGGAATTTCCGGAATTGCGTACGTTGGATTCCCCAACTCGCAGAGTCGGCGGGCCAGCTTTGAATACGTTTCAGAAAGTAACGCATGAAGTTGTGATGGAGAGTCTTCACGATTCTTTTTCTGAGGGAGAGATGCGTGATTTTGACCGCCGTGTAAGAGAAACTGTGCCGGAAGTCACCTATGTGGTAGAACCAAAATTTGATGGCCTTTCGGTTTCACTTGAATATCGAGATGGAAAATTTTTTCGGGGTTCTACCCGCGGGGATGGAACAGTTGGAGAAGATGTTACTGAAAATTTAAGAACAATTCGAACCATTCCGAAAACGCTGAAAGAACCGGTCCCTTATCTGGAGGTTCGCGGAGAAGTTTATATGTCTCATCAGAGCTTCTGGCAGCTTTGCGCCCGTCAGGAACTGAATGGGGAGAAACCATTTAAAAATCCGCGCAATGCAGCAGCTGGATCTCTGCGGCAAAAAGACCCCAAAATCACCGCTTCCCGTGTCCTTGATATTTTTGTTTTTAATGTTCAGCAGGTTTCGGGCGAAACGCTTTCCTGCCATAATGAATCGCTGGAATATTTAAGAAGACTCGGTTTTACTGTTTCCCCGTTTTATAAGGTCTGTCAGAATATTGAAGAAGCGATCGCGCATATTCGGGAAATCGGTGAAAGACGCGGAGAATTTGATTATTCGATTGATGGCGCTGTTGTCAAAGTGAATGATTTTGCGCAGCGTGCATCGCTGGGCAGTACCGCAAAGTTTCCAAAGTGGGCAGAAGCGTTTAAATATCCGCCGGAAGAAAAGGAAACAACACTTCTTTCGATTGAAGTAAACGTCGGACGGACCGGCGTTTTGACACCTACCGGCGTGTTTGAACCGATTACCTTGGCGGGAACTACCGTTAGCCGTGCAACACTTCATAATCAGGATTTTATTTCTGAAAAAGATATTCGGGTGGGAGATAGGGTCTGTCTGAGAAAAGCCGGAGAGATCATTCCGGAAATTGTCAGGGTGATTTCTCATGCGGAAAATTCTGAGCCGTATTTTCTGCCGAAGGTTTGTCCTTCCTGCGGAAGTCCGGTGATGCGGGAAGAGGGAGAATCTGCGTTACGCTGTACCAACGCAGATTGTCCTGCACAGCTTACGAGACATTTGATCCATTTTACAAGCAGGGACGCGATGGATATCGATGGAATGGGGCCGGCTGTGATCGATCAGCTCATCGGAAAAGAACTGGTGCGTTCTCCGGCTGATCTTTATCACTTGACCGAGCCGCAGCTTCTGAGCTTGGAACGAATGGGAAAAAAATCTGCGCAGAATCTTCTTTCTGCCATCGAGCGTTCCAAGGGGAACGACTTATCACGTCTTCTTTACGGATTGGGAATCCCGCACGTTGGTCAGAAAGCTGCAAAACTTTTGGCCGGACGTTTTTTGGATATCAAAGAGATCTTTGAAGCTTCCGTGGAAACAATTGTTTCGATTGAAGGATTCGGAGAGATCATGGCGCAAAGTATTCGGGAATTTTTTGACCTTCCTGCGACTGGAGAATTGATCGGACACCTTTCCGATGCGAACGTGAATATGACTTCTCATAGAGAGGTACAGGATACACGTTTTGCAGGAAAGACCTTTGTGCTGACCGGAGCTCTTCCGACAATGACTCGTTCAGAAGCTTCCTCCGTTATTGAGAAATTTGGCGGAAAGGTCAGCGGGAGTGTCTCGAAAAAAACAAGCTATGTGCTTGCCGGAGAGGAAGCCGGCAGTAAGCTGGAAAAGGCACAGAAACTTGGAGTCCCGATTCTCTCGGAAGATGACTTTTTAAAATTGTTAAATGAAAATTAAATAGAAAAATTTTGCCGTCGGTTTTAAAAGCCGGCGGCTTTTTCTTTTGTCAGGTTCTATTTTTTTCGGCTCGTCCATATACCTGTGATAATGAAAGGTGGGACAAGAACATGGAAAATCCTGAAAAAAGCTTTCGGGAAGCAACAGCACCGATTGCTCCCAGAATCCGGGATTTGCTGCGCGCATTACCGCCCCAAATACAGACTTCCATTTCAGAGATTCGGCTGCGTGCAGGCAGACCAATTTGCCTTTGGGGAAAAGGAGTCACATGGTTTCTAAATCATGAAGGCGTTACGCTGCAGCAGGAGCAGGGATTATGTGCATCGATGGAAGATTTGCAGGAAAGTTTTCGGGAGATGTGCAGCTATTCTATTTATAGTCATCAGGAACAGATTCGTACCGGCTTTTTGACCCTGCAGGGCGGTCATCGAGTTGGAGTCTGTGGGACAGCCGTTTATCGGGAAGGAAAGCAGACGGGGATTCGGGATGTATCTTCTTTAAATATTAGAATTGCGAGAGCGGTTCCCGGATGTGCAGGTGCATTGCTCAAAAGACCAGAAATTCTAGAAGGAGGCTTGCTCCTTGCGGGGCCTCCTGCTTCCGGTAAGACAACGCTTTTGAGGGATATTGCCATGTATCTTTCCGGTGGACAAAACTCAGCAATTCATAAGGTGACGGTTATCGATGAACGTGGTGAAATCTGTGGGGTCAATAACGGAATACCTGCTTGGAGTTCCCTTAACTGCGACGTTTTGGATGGCTTTCAAAAAGTCGATGGAATTCTTCTGGCGGTGCGGTCGATGTCACCGGAATATCTGATTTGTGATGAGCTGGGAGGATTGGGAGAAGCACAGGCACTGGTGCAGAGCGTAAATGCGGGTGCAGCGGTGATTGCAAGTATCCATGCTGGAAGCCTTTCGGAGCTTTTACATCGTCCACAGACCAAAGCGCTGCTCCAAAGCGGCGCTTTTCAAAGGATAGCACTTTTGTCACACGGGGTACCGGGACATATTCAGCAATTATTGAGGGCAGGTGATCTTCTTGCTCAAGTGGATCGGGGCGGTTTTTCTTCTTTTAGCGGGAGCCACAGCGGGATATCTGGAGTCGAAGAAACTGCATGACCGGGTAACCAGACTTAAAAATTTTTGTATTTTTCTTGATAATGCAGCAACAGAAGTTTCCTATGAAGGGATGCCGGTAGAAAAAATTTGCATGCGCCATGGAAAAAGTCTTGACTTTATGTCACCGCTTTTTGCAGCACTTAAAGCTGGAGAATCTTTTCCGCAGGCGTGGAAAAAGGCAGAGGCGAGTCCAGTCCTTTGCGAGGAGGATCGAGAACTTCTCAGCCAGTTTGGAGAAGGATTTGGAGCGAGTGATACGCAGGGGCAACTAAATCATTGCAGCTTATGCGGCAGCCTTACAAAAAAGACACTTTTAAAAGCAGAAGAAGACGAAAAGAAAAAGGGGAAGCTTTATCGCATGTTGGGACTTTTTGGTGGTGCTGCGGCAGCATTACTTCTCTGCTGAAAATGGAGGGAAATTCATGGATGTGGATTTTATTTTTAAAGTTGCCGCTATTGGGATTATTGTTGCGGTCTTGAATCAGCTTTTGATACGTTCCGGCAGGGAGGAACAGGCGATGATGACGACGCTTGCCGGATTAATTGTAGTGCTGATGATGATTGTTCAGCAGATCAGTACCCTTTTTGGGACGATCAAATCTATTTTTGGCCTTTAGCGGGGAATCAAAATGACACTGTTTGGGATTCTCGGAATCGCGCTCCTTTCTCTGGCAATCATTCTTCTGCTTCGCCGGCAGAATGGAGAGCAGGCTCTGGCATTGGGAATCGCTGCCGGGGTTTTAATTACTCTGCAGATTTTAAAGAATGTGCTGCCTGCAATAAGTGAATTGACGAGCTTATTTCAGAGCGCGGGGATTAAAGCGGAGTTTGGCGCGATTTTGATCAAAACATTGGGAGTTAGTTTTCTGACGCAATTTGCAGCGGATGCGTGCAGAGATTCCGGAGAAAGCTCATTGGCCGCAAAAGTAGAACTTGCAGGTCGGGTGGAAATCCTGATTTTTGCACTTCCGCTTTTTGAGCAAATTGCAGCGATTGCAGCGTCTCTGATCACTTCCGGATAAAAGGAACCAGAAAAGGCGGTGTTCCAAAAGTGATAGGAATACAGAAAAAAAAGACAAAATTTTTGATTGCTTTTTTCCTAATTCTTTTGCTCTTTTTCTTAAATACTCCACGGGTCATGGCAGAAGAAACGGGAGAAAGCGTATCCGAAGACCTCTATCAGGAACAGGTGGAAAAAAGTGGAGCAAATAGCCTTTGGGGAGAGCTTCCGGATTCCACAAAAGAGCTGATGAATCACTTGGGCGCGGTGAACGGGGATTTTCGGAATATCGGAAAGATCACACCCCAAGAGTTTTTTTCTATGGTGTTTGGGTTAACAGGCAAAGAGGGATCGACCCCATTAAAAGCAGCAGCTTCTTCTGTAGCAATTATGGTCCTGTGCGCGATGGTCAGTGCACTAAGGCTTTCGGTTGGGACAGAAGAAATTGGGAGCGCCGTTGGAGTGGTGGGGGCTCTTTGCGTTTGTGTTTGCGTGGTAGAACCGCTGATTTATTCGATCGTTGCCGCCTGTGCAGTGATTAAAACTGCGGCTGGATTTTCGCTGGCAACCATTCCGATTATGGGAGGAATCCTTCTTGCGGGAGGACAACCGGTTTCTGCGGCGTCATGGCAGCTTTTGACAGCAGCAGCCGGTAATGGGGTCGAATTGATTTCGGCACAAATTCTTGCACCTGCTATGCGTATTTTCCTAGCAATCTCGATCGTTTCTTCCCTTTCGCCAGACCTCAAACTTTCTGGAATCTGTCAGGCGTTTTCCAAAGGAGTCAAGTGGATTCTGGGATTTTTGATGACGGTTTTTACTGGCCTTTTGACGATGCGCCAAATGGTTTCTACTTCAGTGGATACCGGCGGCAACCGCGCTGCAAAATTTGTGGTCAGTAGTTTTGTGCCGGTTGTGGGAAGCGCTTTGAGCGAAGCGATCCATACGGTAAGTGGGTGCGTTGGAATTTTAAAGTCTGGTGTAGGGGCTTTTGTATTGCTTGCAGAAGCAATCATTTTTTTGCCGTCGATTCTTAGTTGCCTTGTCTGGATTATCCTGCTTAGCTTTTGTGCAGGGGTGGGCGACATTTTTGCTTTGAAAGAGCTTTCCGATCTTTTAAGGGCATGCTCTTCTGTAATGGAAACTCTTCTTGCCATTCTGATTTGTTCTCTGACCGTACTGACTGTTTCCAGTGTGCTTTTGGTAATCGTTGGAGGGGGAAATACTGCATGATTGAATCATGGGCGGTCGGTATCTGCCTGGTAGCGGTGGCTTCTGCAATGCTGCAGTTTTTGTTGCCAAGCGGCTCTACGGCAAAATTGGTACGCCTTGTCATGGGAGCGCTGGTTCTGTGTGTTTTGATTGCCCCATTAAAGGATGTCGTTCCGGAAGTTTCCGAAAAATTGGATCGTGCCACTTCTCAGAAAACGCCGGATTCAACGCTTTCTAAGGCGGTGGATGATCAATATGTAGAAGCGGCCAAAAGCAGCATTGTGGGGCTTGTCAGGTCAGAACTCAAAAAAAAATCACTTAGCTGCACAGACGTGTCCGTTTTGATGGATAATAGCGAGGATGGAAGCATACACATTACCAAAGTTATCGTGACGCTGCCAATATCGGAGTCTGCTTCCAAAGAGGATATCCGGGATTTTTTAGCCAAATCTCTGGGACTCGAGACGGAGGTGAAAACAGATGGAAGCTGAAAAGAAGGACTTTTTTAAAAGACTGATGGAGCACGATTTCAGCCGAAAAATTGTTTTGATTCTTGCGTTTGCGGGAATTGCACTGATTTTTCTTAGCTCTGTTTTCGGAAAAACCGGAAAAGAAACACAGCAGTCTGTACAGACCGCCGCTTCTGCGGTTTCTTCCCAGGAGAGTAATCAGGATTATACAGCGCAGATGGAGCAGCGCTTGAGCGAACTGATTTCTCAGATTTCGGGTGCCGGAACGCCGCATGTTTTGGTGACGCTGGAACAGGGAACGGCGCAGGTCTATGCAACAGAAGAAAAAAAGACAACCCAGAAGGCCCAGGATTCTTCCGGAAGCAGAAATACTGATAATAGCAGCCTTGAAACGAAATATATTCTTGTAAAAGACGCAAATGGAAATGAGCATCCAGTGGAAATTACGCAGCAGCAGCCGAAAATTCAAGGCGTTGTTGTTACTTGCCCAGGCGCTGATAATCCTGCTGTACAGGAGAAAATCATTTCGGCAGTAACAACGGCGGTGGGAATTAGTTCTGCCAGAGTCTGTGTGGTGCGTTCTGATTCCTGAAATACTTATTTTATTCATGACAAGGAGGAGTTTCAGATGAAAATGGGAAAACGTCAGGTGATTCTGGCAGCTTTAGTCGTAGCGTTAGGCGCGGCGGTTTATCTTAACTGGCAGTTTGCAGGGGGCAATACAGTGCAGATGGCCGGAACAACGGCTTCGGAAAAAGAATTGGGTCAGGCACAGCTTGTCAATGCAGATCCGAGCACTTCTTCGGTGGCTGATTCCTCTGAAGAAATGACGACTTCTTCTGCAGCTTCCGGCAGCAGCGACAGCTTTACGCAGGCACGGCTTACCCGTCAGAAGGCCAGAGATCAGTCAGTAGAACTTTTGGAGAAGGTCACATCAGATGTTTCTTCCAGTGAAGATGCCAAGAAAGAAGCCGTAACGAAGGCGGCAGAGATTGCACAAAATATTCAGCAGGAAAATAATGCCGAAAATCTAATTAAAGCAAAAGGGTTCAGCGATTGCGTCGTATATTTGCAAAATGGAACCTGCAATGTAGTTGTCAGCAAAGGCGATAAGGAAATGTCCGAAGCCGTCATGCTGATTAAAGATATTGTTGTTGGTCAGACCGGCGTTACTTATGATAAAATTAAAATTATCGAGAGCAAATAATAGTTGTTCTGGAGAATTTTCGTGGTATAATAAAGCCGTGGATGTTTGAAAATCGAATGTTATTTTGTCATCAAAACCCTCCACAAATTGGAGGGTTTATTTTTTTAAAAAATTAGGAGGCTTTATGAAACGACGCGAAGCGAGAGAACAGGCATTTATTCTGGTGTTTCAGCAAAACATCAATCATGGGAGCATTGATGAGATCATCACAGACGCGGAAGAGTCAGAAGAATTTCGGGCGGATCCTTTTGCAGAAAAAGAATCAAAGGGAGTCGAATCACATCTTGATGAGATTGATGAGATCATTTCGCGCTATACGAAGAGTTGGAAGATGAATCGCCTTTCTAAAGTGTGCATTTCCCTCTTGCGGCTTTGTATTTATGAGATGAAATGGGAAGAAGAAATTCCAGTGAGCGTTTCGATCAACGAGGCGGTAGATCTTGCGAAAAAATATGGCGGCGCAGAAGACCCAAAATTTTTAAATGGTGTTTTGGGAAGCGTCGCAAAGGAATTGGAACAGCATGATTGAGTGTTTGGGAATCGATACCAGCAATTATACGACCTCTGCGGCGCTTTGGAATCCAGTGGACGGAGTAAGACAGCAGAAAAAGCTTCTCCCCGTAAAACCGGGAACGCTCGGTTTGCGTCAAAGTGATGCGGTTTTTCACCATACGCAGCAGCTGCCGGAAATTTTGGAAAAGCTATTGTCTGCTCCTCATGGAGAAATTGGAGCTGTTGGTGTTTCTTCTCGGCCGAGAGCGGTAGATGGCAGCTATATGCCTTGTTTTACCGTAGGGGAAGGAGTCGGCAGAGCATTAGCGGCGGCGCTCAATGTTCCGCTTTTTAAATGGTCCCATCAGCAGGGGCATATCGCTGCGGCTCTTTATTCTTCCGGGCAACTTGACCTGATCGGAAAAGAATTTTATGCCTTTCATGTATCAGGTGGAACAACGGAAGCACTCCATGTGCTTCCAGATCCGGAAATCCCCATGGAACTTGTGGCACATTCGCTGGATCTAAAAGCTGGACAAGCAATCGATCGCGTAGGCGGCCTTTTGGGACTGCCTTTTCCGGCAGGACCGCAGCTTGAAAAGCTTGCGCAGCAGTCAAAAAAAACCTTTAAAGTCCATGTGCCGATGAAAGGCTGTGACTGTTCGCTTTCCGGAGTCGAAAATCAGTGCCGAAAGATGCTGCAGGAAGGCGCGGAAAAAGAAGATACCGCAAAATATTGCCTGTCCTTTATCTTGGAAGCACTGTGCAATATTACAAAGGCATTGCTCAAAGAGCGTCCGGGCCTCCCTCTTGTATTTGCGGGAGGCGTGATGTCCAATACTTTTCTAAAAGAGGGCATCTCCAAAAAGTATCAGGCCTTTTTTGCAGAACCGGTCTTCTCTGCGGATAATGCAGCAGGAATTGCAGTATTGACTGCTTTGCGGGAGGGAATGCTATGAATGCACATACCAATGTTTTGACAGTTACTCAGCTCAACACCTATGTCAAATCCATTTTGGAAGGCGACCGCAATCTGCAGGCCGTTTACGTGCAGGGCGAAATCTCTAATTTTACCGATCATTATCGTTCCGGCCATCTTTATTTTTCTCTGAAGGATTCAGGCGGTGTAATTAAGGCGGTGATGTTTGCAGGAAATGCCCGCAGACTTCGCTTTAAACCGGAAGACGGCATGAAGGTGCTGGCCTGTGGAAAAGTTTCTCTTTATGAAGTGACCGGCCAGTATCAATTTTATGTGAATGAATTGCAGCCGGTAGGAGCCGGTGCTCTGGCAATCGCTTTTGAACAGCTGAAAAATCGATTGGAGAAAGAAGGGCTTTTTGCAGAAGAGCACAAAAAAGCACTTCCAAGATGTCCGGAAAGAATCGGCGTTGTCACTTCTCCCACCGGAGCGGCAGTCCGTGATATTTTGAATATTCTTGCCCGCCGATGGCCTTTAAGCGAAGTGGTCCTTTGCCCTGTATTAGTGCAGGGAGAAGGAGCAGCGCAGCAGATCGCAGAGGCGATTGCACGTTTTAACCGCGAAAAAGCCGCCGATGTTTTGATTGTCGGAAGAGGCGGCGGCAGTATCGAAGATCTTTGGGCTTTTAATGAGGAATGTGTGGCGCGAGCGGTGGCGGAATCGAAAATTCCGATTATTTCGGCGGTTGGTCATGAGACAGATTTTACGATTTGTGATTTTGTGGCAGATTTGCGTGCGCCGACTCCCAGTGCTGCTGCGGAACTGGCAGTGCCGGATCGCGGAGAGGTGCTGAGAAATCTTTTGCATACAGATGAGGTCCTCAGAAATTCTTTGCAGAATCGTATGAACCTTGAACGGCAAAAGTTAGACCGGGTAACAACGGCACTAGGAGAGTCTTTCAATCGACCTTTGGAAAAAAGCCATCAAAAGCTTTCAAAGCTTATGGCACAGCTCGATGCGCTGAGTCCTTTAAAGGTGCTTGGCCGCGGATATGCGGTCATTAAGAAAGAAGACGGTACTATTTTGGAGAATGCTTCAGAGGCGGCACCGGACGAAATCCTTCATCTCAGACTGAAAAATGGGGCACTTAAGTGCCGCGTTTTGGAACAGGAGCAAGTATGAAATCAAAAATGACGTTTGAATCGGCAGTTTCCCGGTTGGAAGAAATTGTAGCTTCTTTGCAGGATTCTACAGTTTCTCTGGAAGAATCATTGAAGCTTTACGAAGAAGGAGCTAAGCTCAGCAAATATTGCTATGAGACGCTGGAAAAAGCAGAACAGAAGGTTCGTACTTTGACCGGGGAGGAAACCATTAATGAAGCTTGAATTTGATTTAAAACTAAAAAAGCTTTGCCAATTAATTGATCAAGCGCTGGAGGTTTATATTCCGGAAGAGACGGGATTGATCGCCAATTTGACGGAATCTATGCGATATAGCCTTTTGGCAGGCGGAAAACGTCTTCGTCCGATTCTGGTACTGGAATTCTGCGGAATCTGCAAAGGGGAGCCCGAAAAGGCGCTCCCCTTTGCCTGTGCGCTGGAGATGGTGCATACCTATTCTTTGATTCATGATGATCTTCCTTGTATGGATGATGATGATTTACGTCGTGGCAGAGCTTCCAATCATAAAGTGTATGGAGAAGATATTGCGCTTCTTTCGGGAGATGCTCTGCTGACAAAAGCTTTTGAGGTGATGTTGGCACCGGATTCTGTTGCTTTGGCGGGCGCTTCCCGTGCAGCGGAGGCCGCAGGCATTTTAGCTAAGGCTGCAGGTGATCACGGAATGGTCGGCGGCCAGGTGATCGATCTTGAGAGCGAAGGGCATGAGATCGATCTTAAGACCCTTCAGATTATGGATGCCAATAAGACCGGTGCGTTGATCCGTGCGGCGGCGGCGATGGGGTGTGCACTTGCCGGGGCCTCAAAAGAAATGCGAAAAGCTGCCGATGATTATGCGAAGGCAATTGGTCTTGCATTTCAAATTGAAGATGATGTTCTCGATGTGGAAGGCGATACAAAATCTCTCGGAAAACCTGTGGGAAGTGATGCTGAAAACGAAAAAAGCACTTATGTTTCGATTTTAGGCATTTCAAAAGCACAGCAGAGGGTAAAAGATCTTACGAAAGAAGCGGTTTCTGCGTTGGAGCCATTCGGGGAGCGTGCAGAGTTTTTGAAAACGCTTGCCGAGAGTCTTTCAGCAAGAAAGCATTAATCAAAGCATTTTTAAGAAATCGTTGACAAAAAAGTGCTGTTATGATATTATTGTTAAGCCGCTTATTGCGGGCTATTGAAGCAGCAGAAATGCTCACCCGTCGTAGCGAGTCTATAAAAAGGCAGGATTTATCACTATGTTTGCAATCATCGAAACCGGCGGCAAGCAGTATAAAGTACAGAATGACGATGTCATTTTTGTCGAGAAGCTTGCAGCAGAGGATAACACCACGGTCGACTTTAAGGTTCTGGCAGTCGCAACAGATGACGGCTTGAAGGTCGGCACTCCTTATGTAGAGGGCTCTTCCGTTCAGGGCAAAGTCCTTAAGAGCGGAAAGGGCAAAAAAATCAATATCTGGACCTATAAGGCCAAGAAACATGAATCCCGCAGAATGGGTCATCGTCAGCCTTATACAAAAGTGCAGATCGAAGCCATTAATGCGTAATGATTGTCTGTGACTTCCTAAAAGACCCCAAGGGCGAATTGCTGGGATTCTTAATGGAAGGACATGCCGGTAGCGGCAGAGAAGATAAGGGCGAAGAAATTGTCTGTGCGGCGGTTTCCTCTGCAGCATATCTTGTCGTCAATACCATTACAGATGTTCTTCATGCAGAGGCAGTCGTAGATACGGCGGACGGCAGGTGTTCCTTAAAGCTTCCGTCGGGGCGTGCTTATTCCAGTCAACCAATTTTAGAGGGCTTTAAACTCCATATGTTGGGGTTGGAGGAACAGTATCCGAAAAGAATTAAAGTCAGATATCAAGAGGTGTGATAAATTATGTTAAAAATTAACATTCAGTTGTTTGCTCATAAAAAAGGTATGGGCTCCACAAAGAACGGCCGTGATTC
>ENA-UOOK01000581-UOOK01000581.1-fermentation-metagenome-genome-assembly--contig:-NODE-581-length-48565-cov-8.820882_pt1 | contig 48565 bp, 33 predicted proteins | sample MGYA00245777_ERZ724023 | MGnify/ENA primary metagenome ERZ724023 (study PRJEB28704, sample SAMN03018312) | fermentation metagenome | biome: anthropogenic terrestrial biome; feature: soil; material...
AATAAACCGCCTGAGGAGAATATAGCTATTATTGTACCTGAGAGAAAAAAGACAAATAGGAAAGTCATATTAATATCATTAGGTGTATTCGTTTTATTAATTGCACTAATTTCTCTTTTTATTATGTCAATTAATTTTATAATAAAAAAGGTAATGAATGTGCCTAATCAAATGTTATACATAAAAAACAAATCTTCATCATATTCTTCTTCATAATACTTTTGTAGTAGATATTGGGACAATTCTTTTTTCGTTGTTAACTCATCGGCTTTATTTTTAATAAGGTAATCCATATCTACATTGATTAAACTTAGTTTTTCTTCTGTTTTGTCTCCTTCTATTATCCTTAATATTTCATCTAAAAATATAGAAGGAATTTCTTTTTCATCTCCAGGATTGGCGACTACATCGGGATAGTATCCATACACCAGACGATGTGGCAATAATCTTTTTTCGTCTAGTAATCCGTGGTGTAGTACCATCTCCTCAAAAGAAATAGGATACATTTTATATTCCCATTTTCTACCAGTAAGTGGCTCGTTCAGCAAATTTCCCAAATCGAAAGACGATGATCCGCTAACAAGAAGCTGAACATTATTGAATTGGTCAGTAATTATTTTAAGAGTCGTCCCGATTCCTGGAATCTTCTGAGCTTCGTCCACAAAAACACTTCTGTGATCACCAAGGATAGTCCTTATCTGCTCTGTATTCGGATTTGACAATAAGCTCCTGATTGTTGGATCATCTGCATCCAGAAACAAGAAATCTTGTTCCTCCAGGATTCCTTTTATGAGCGTCGTTTTGCCAACCTGTCTGGCTCCAACAAGCACTATAGCCTTTCCGCTGTTTAATCTGGCCCTGATTTTATGCTCAAGAGTTCTGGTATACATATTTTATTTTCAAAGTTACAACAAGTCATTTAATTGACCAATGGACTAGGCCAAAAGTCATCACAGTGACTAAACGTCATAAATAAGATTAATATTCGGGAATTACAGTAAAAATTAGAGGTCGACTGACCTGAAATAAAAAAAGGAAGCTTTTGACTTCCTGTTTTCTGAGCGGGAAACGAGACTCGAACTCGCGGCCCCGACCTTGGCAAGGTCGTGCTCTACCAACTGAGCTATTCCCGCAATTGTGACTGCAAAAATAATACTTTTTTCAAAATTACAAACAACCAAATTTCCATGACCGGATTTCATGATGGTTGCGGAATTAATTACAAACAACCTCACTTTAACAATTTCCGGATATTATACAGTTTATTCAGCGCCTCCATCGGGGTGAGGTTGTCAAGGTCAAGCCCGATGAGTTCATCGCGGATCTGTTTGAGCACCGGGTCATCAAGCTGGTAGAAGCTGAGCTGGTATCCCTCACGGTGCGTGGCTATCTCCTCTACAGGCTTGCCCAGGTTTGTGCCACCCCTGCCCTCTTCAAGCATCTTCAGGATCTCATCCGCCCTGCCGACAACACTCTTCGGCATGCCGGCCATACGCGCCACATGTATCCCAAAGCTGTGCTCGCTGCCTCCCCTCTTTAGCTTACGAAGGAAGATAACCCTGTTGTCAAGCTCCCGGATCGAGACATTGAAGTTCCTGACCCTGGAGAAGGTGCTCTCCATCTCATTGAGCTCATGGTAATGGGTGGCAAACAGCGTCTTGGCCCTGTGCCTGTTCTCATGGATATACTCAACCATGGCCCAGGCAATGGAGATACCGTCATAGGTGCTGGTGCCCCTCCCGATCTCGTCAAGCAGCACAAGGCTCCTGTCCGAGAGGTTGTTCAGGATACTTGCAGCCTCATTCATCTCAACCATGAAGGTTGACTCACCCAGCGAAAGGTTATCAGAAGCGCCAACTCTGGTAAAAATCTTGTCAATAATGCCAATCCGTGCCTCTTTTGCCGGCACGAAGCACCCTGACTGCGCCATTATGACAATCAGTGCTGTCTGCCTTAGCAGCGCAGACTTACCCGACATGTTCGGCCCGGTCAGGATTATCACCTGCTGTTCTTCATTATCAAGCCACACATCATTAGGGACATACGGGTCGTCCGGCGGAAGCTGCCGCTCAATTACAGGATGACGGCCGTCCTTAATATCAAGCACATGGCTGTCATCAAGAACCGGTCTTGTGTACCCGTATTCATCCGAAATAACCGCAAACGACCGGAGGCAGTCCAGCCTCCCCACTGCTGCAGCATCGGCCTGCATAAGGTTTATATATGGCCCGATTGAAACAACCAGGTCATTGAAAAGCGATGTCTCCAGTGCAAGTATCTTCTCCCCCGCCCCGAGGATTTTCTCCTCGTATTCCTTGAGTTCCTCCGTGATGTACCGTTCGGCGTTTACAAGGGTCTGCTTGCGGATCCAGTCAGGCGGGACCTTATCCTTGTGGGCGTTGCGAACCTCTATATAGTACCCGAAGACATTGTTATAGCTGATTTTGAGCGAGTTGATCCCGGTACGGAGACCCTCCCTCTGCTGCAGGTCGTTCAGATAATCCTTCCCTCCGTAATAGATCCTGCGCAGGTCATCAAGCTCCTGTGAGATCCCTTCGGCGATAACATGTCCCTTGTTGATTGCAGCCGGAGGTTCAGGGGTCAGTGTCCGTCCTATTGTCTCCGCAAGTTCAGGGCACGGATCAAACCCGGAAGAAAGTGAAACCAGCGGCTGGAACTCTGTTGCCGCGCAGAGTTTCTTCAGTTCACCAATGGCAGTCAGTGCCCGGCGTATCTGCGCCACCTCGCGCGGAGTGACCCGCCCCACAGCCACCTTGCTGAGCAGACGTTCAAGATCACCCACTTCGCGGATCAGCCCCTCCATTTCCTCCCTGACCTCCGGGTGCGCTATCAGGAATTCCACGATGTCAAGCCTGGTATTAAGCACCGCTATATCCTTCAGCGGTAATGAGAGCCACCGCTTCATCATTCTTCCGCCCATGGGCGAAAGGGTGCGGTCAAGTATCTCTATCAGCGTCTTTGCGCCCTCATAGGGCGAATGGAACAACTCCAGGTTGCGGACAGTGAACCTGTCGAGCCATACATATTTCTCCTCTTCGATGCGCGATATGCGGTTTATATGGCCGAGGTTCTCATGCCGGGTCATGTCAAGATACCAGAGGATTGCGCCTGCGGCGATAATGCCGCTGGTCATCCCCTGCACTCCAAAGCCCTTCAGCGAAGTGGTTCCGAACTGCTTCAACAGCCTGTCATTGGCCGTATCTGGAGTAAAGATCCAGTCGTCAAGCCTGTATGTATAGAACCGGCTGCCAAACCTCTCATGGAAAAGTTCCGTTTTCCGCTTCTCAAAGAGCACCTCTTTCGGCTGGAAATTATTGAGAATCTGTTCAACATGGGGTGTGTCACCCTCGGAGACAAAGAACTCCCCGGTTGAGACATCAAGAAGCGCAACCCCAACTGCCTGTTTCTCTATATGTATGGCCGCCAGGAAATTGTTTTCCTTGTGATTCAGCACGTTGTCGCTGAATGACACCCCCGGGGTGATCAGCTCGGTGATACCGCGTTTGACGATCTTCTTTGTAAGCTTCGGGTCTTCGAGTTGCTCGCAGATAGCCACCCTTTGACCTGCCCTGACCAGCCGGGGGAGGTAGGTATCAAGTGCATGATATGGAAACCCGGCCAGCTCAACCGAGCTGGCTGAGCCATTGGCCCTTTTGGTCAGCGTTATACCCAGTATTTCGGACGCACGGATGGCATCCTCGCCGAAGGTCTCGTAAAAGTCGCCTACCCTGAAAAGGAGTATCGCGTCAGGGTGCTTGGCCTTGACAGCATAATACTGCTTCATCAGTGGTGTTTCGACATATTTCTGCATCTGAGACATTTACGGTTTTACTACCCCGCGTTACAGGGTGAAACAAAATTAAAAATCTCCGGCAACTTAAGCATAACTTTTATCATAAATAGTCCGGAAGAGTTTACCTACATTTGTCATGCATGCTCACAATAGTGAACCTGCGGATTCCGGAAACCAATTTCAGAAAAAAATAAAGCATATGAAAAAAGTACTTATTCTCGGTGCCGGCCTGGTGTCAAAACCAATGGTTGAGTACCTGCTTGGGGAAGGGTTCGAGGTTATCATAGCCACAAGAACCGTAGAGAAAGCCGACAAGCTGCTTAACGGGCATAAGAACGGCAAGGCGGTTGCATGGGTAATGGAAGACATGGAGACCCTAGCCGGCATGGTCAGGGACAGTGACCTGACGGTCAGTCTCCTGCCCTACAGGTTCCATGTAGATGTGGCCAGGCTCTGTCTCAAATTCAGGAAGCCTCTCGTTACAACATCATATGTTTCACCTGCAATGCAGGCGCTGCATGATGATGCCGTAAAGGCAGGCGTCATCTTCCTTAACGAAGTCGGACTTGATCCGGGAATTGACCACATGTCAGCAATGCGCATCATTGACAAGGTAAGGCAGAAAGGTGGAAAGATAGAGGAGTTCTATTCACTTTGCGGAGCTCTTCCTGCACCCGAGGATGCAAATAACCCGCTGGGTTACAAATTCTCATGGAGCCCCAAGGGCGTGGTTCTTGCCAGCCGTAACGGAGCTACATACCTGAAACACGGCAAGATTGTCACTATCGAACCGATAAACCTGTTCAAGGCACGTTTCACTCACTTTTTCCCGGGAGTGGGCGAAATGGAGGTTTATCCCAACCGCGACTCAGTGAGCTACGCCGACATTTACGGCCTCAAAGGTCTTCAGACAATGTACCGCGGAACATACCGATTCAAGGCATGGTGCGAGACACTTGACGTGATGAAGGCAATAGGGCTGGTTGACGACGGCGACAAGGATTACACAGGAATGACCTTCAGGCAGTTTGTTGCTGAAAAGGCAGGTGTTCCGGGCAAAGATATCAAACAGGAACTGAAGGAGAAACCCGGCCTCAATCCGAGCGATAAGGCACTTGAAGCATTCGAGTGGCTGGGGTTGTTCGACAATACTGACATGGGTTATGCAGTGACCTCCCCATATGAGATCACCTCTGACCTGATGATAAAGAAGATGTGGCTGAACGATAATGAGCGTGACATGGTAGTGATGCAGCACCTCTTCCTGGCAACATACCATGACGGCAAGAACGAGGTTATCAGCTCAAGGATGCTCGACTTCGGCACACCGGCAACCAACACTTCCATAGCACGTACAGTGGCACTGCCTGCTGCCATGGCTGTCAAGATGATCCTTACCGGGAAAATCAACCTGCACGGCGTTTACAGGCCGATACTTCCTGAACTCTATAATCCTATCCTCGATGAGCTTGAAGCCAACGGTATAAAGATGGAAGAGGAGTACGGGTTGCCGGTTGATCAGATGATAAAATAGGCTCCGGCAGTCCGGGCTGACTTCCGGGGCAGGCTGCGAAAGGGAAAAATCGCAGAATCCCGATCCGGGTCAAAACTCAGCTTTCCGGGGAAAGCTGCGAACGGAGAAAAATAGCAGGATCAGGATCCTGAGCAACGCTCAGAATTTCAGATAAAAATCTTTTGTGAGGGAGACATACTCGTCAGAGTAAACATGTCTCCCTCCTTTTTCTATGACCAGCTCCTCATCAATGCAGGAGACGGCCTCCTGCCCCAGGGTCATCAGCAGACGCGATGGCGGCTGAGCCGGGGTATGTTTCACAAGCATACGCCTGTTGCAGAAGAGACCAAAAGTCACAGAAAGGGCGAGAAACCGCCCTGCCTCGGTCACCGGCAGCACCAGGTGCAGTGAACCGCCCGGATTAAGTAGCCGCGCTGAAGCCTCCAGCAGGTCAGACTGACTGAGTGTCAAAGTGTGTCGTGTACGGGCTTTGCTTTTATCGGGGTTCAGGAGGGAACCGATGAAATAGGGCGGGTTAGTTATGATTGCATCAAATCCGGTACCGGATTCCGGGTAAAAATCCTGAACAGCCAAATTCATGAGGGTTATTCTCTCCACCCACGGGCTGGCTGTAAAGTTAAATCCCGCCTGAGCGAAAGAACCATAGTCAGGTTCAATAGCCACTATTTGTGCTGCAGTCCGCTGTGCCGCCATCAGCGCCAGCAGTCCGGTGCCGGTGCCGATATCAAGGATGGTGCCTGCATCTTCAATTCGCGCCCAGGCTCCAAGCAGAACGCTGTCAGTTGTGACCCTGAAGGTAGCACCCTCCTGGCGTATTGCAAATTGCTTGAACCTGAAATAATTATTGCTCATCCTCAGGATCCGTTTAATCTCCTCCCGGTAGCATCAATTAAAAAATCCATCCCGGGAAGCATTCTTCTCAGCATGTAAAGATACTTAACGTTGATTATTCCGGTCACATACACACGGGCGTGAGCAGCTTGATGCAGAGGATAGACACTGTATGGATTGGGGAAACTGCAACTTTATAAACCATTTTACCGGAACTTTGTTACTAATCATGTGAAAAAGTCTCTTTCCATACTTACAGTGCTGTTCATGGTGACAGCCATGCTGCACTTCTCGGTAGCAAAGCACTACTGCGGGGGAAAGCTGGTCGCTTTGAAACTCTCATTTTCAGGATCACCTGCCACATGTGGCATGGAAGGTGAAAATGTTGGCTGCGAACATGACCACGACAGAGATAAAATAGATTCGCACTGTTGTGATGACGTTATTACTTCATATTCAATTGACAATAATTATACTCCGGCTTTGAAAGTTGCTGCCGGTCCTGACCAGATTAAATTCCAGACCCCTGTAAAGCCTTTTAAAAAACCGGCAAGTATTTCATTAGCCTTTAATATTTCGTGGTCTGATGTAAGTCCGCCCGGAGAATTTCCGGCCTCCCCGGTTGATCTCCCTCAATTAGGTGTATTCCGTATCTGATTTCATTTTACCGTTGCCACTGTTGCAGTAAGGCTCTGTGTCTTACCTGCAGCGGATTGTAATCATTTAACAGGTAAGATCATTTAAACTATTAAAACTTGAAATCATGAAATCAATGCGACTCTTTATATCAGTACTGGCACTGACACTCTTTTCATTCGCTGCCTTTGCACAGACGCAGGATCATGCAAAAACCACAGTTATCCGGGATACAGTTAAAACCGAAGCTTTCAAGGTTTGGGGTAACTGTGACATGTGCAAGGCCCGGATAGAAAAAACAGTCATAGCCGAAGGTGCCACAGCTGCCTCATGGGACTCCAGGACCCAAATGCTGACGGTTACATACAACCCTGCACGTACCGGGAAGGAAGCCCTGAGCAAAAAGCTGGCTGCTGCCGGGCATGATACGGAAAAATTCAAGGCTCCTGATGAGGTCTACAATAGTCTTCCGGGCTGTTGTCATTACAAAAGGCAGAAGTAATGTTTAACAGACTGGTTAAATATTTCCTTGAAAACCGGCTTATTACATTCATCTTCCTTATTGCTTTCGTGGTGATGGGGCTGGTGACAATGCCGTTCAACCTCAAGTCAGGTCTGTTACCGCGCGATCCGGTTCCTGTAGATGCCATTCCGGACATCGGAGAAAACCAGCAGATTGTTGCCACAGAATGGATGGGGCGATCCCCGCAGGATATCCAGGACCAGATTACCTATCCTCTGACAACTGCACTGTTGGGCATCCCGGGCGTTGAGACTATCAGAAGCACCTCCATGTTCGGCATGTCATTTATCTATATCATCTTTAAAGATAATATCGAATTCTACTGGAGCAGGTCAAGGATACTGGAGAAACTGAACTCCCTTCCACCCGGAACTTTACCTGAAGGTGTCCGGCCCGCACTGGGGCCTGATGCTACAGCTCTCGGGCAGATTTTCTGGTATACGCTCGAAGGCCGGAACCCTGAAACAGGGGATCCGGCAGGAGGCTGGGATCCCTCGGAACTAAAGACTATTCAGGACTTCTACGTAAAATACAGCCTCTCCTCCGCCGAAGGTGTTTCAGAAGTGGCATCCGCCGGCGGGTTCCTGAAAGAATACCAGGTTGATCTGAATCCGGCAGCTCTCAAGGCATACAATGTATCCGTGATGGATGTGATGAATGCTGTAAAACGGAGCAACCTGGACATTGGGGCTGAGACCATTGAACTGAACAACGTTGAGTACATCATACGAGGCCTGGGCTATGTCAAAAGCCTGAATGACCTCGAAATGTCAGTGGTTACCGTCCGGGAAAATGTCCCGGTGCGAATCCGGGATGTTGCCATGGTCAGCTTTGGTCCGGCACCACGAAGAGGCGGTCTTGACAAAGCCGGTTCAGAGGCGGTGGGTGCAGTTGTCGTTGCCAGGTACGGCTCCAACCCTATGGAGGTAATCGACAACGTAAAGGAAAAAATCAAGGAGATTGAAGCAGGCCTGCCACAAAAAACCCTGCCTGACGGCACCGTCTCCAGGGTGACAATCGTACCCTTCTATGACCGGACCGGCCTTATAAAGGAAACTATAGGCACCCTTGAATCAGCGTTGTCACACGAAATCCTCATCAGCATCATTGTAATAATTGTACTTGTCATGAACCTCAGGGCATCACTCATTGTGGCAAGCCTTCTGCCAATTGGTGTACTGATGACTTTCATCCTTATGCGCTTCCTGGGCATTGATGCCAATATCGTCGCTTTATCAGGCATTGCTATCGCAATAGGTGTGATGGTCGACATCGGAATTGTTGATGTGGAGAATATTCTGCGGCACCTGGAGATGCCTGAAAACCGGGGTATAAAGGGGAAAAAGTTACTGCGTGTAATTTATGAGGCAACAACAGAGGTGAGGGCAGCCGTGGTAACCTCTATCGCCACCACTATCGTAAGCTTCCTGCCAGTCTTCGCGATGCAGGCGCAGGAAGGGAAACTGTTCCAGCCGCTTGCCTGGACAAAGACATTTGCACTCCTGTCCGCATTCATCCTTGGCATTGTTGTGCTTCCGACACTGGTTCATATCTTCTTCAATATCTCATTTGACCGTAAGAAGATAAGAATCACGTGGAATTCAATGCTGATTGGTGCGGGCGTTGTTTTGGCAATCGTATTGAAGTCCTGGCCGGCCCTTGCACTGGTTGCAGTGGGGATCAATAACCTACTTGATCACAGGTGGTCTGCCGGAAGAAGAGTTTTTCCGAACTACATAAATATTTTTATCACGGTTCTGTTTGCCACCTGGTACCTTTCAAAAGAATGGCTGCCTCTGGGTGCCCACAACAGTGAATTGGTGAATTTTCTTTTCGTTTCAGTGACAGTGACTGTAATTCTCCTGGCACTGATGTCAATGGTAAGGTACTATGAGAAAATTCTCAGGTGGGCACTTGAGAATAAACGAAAATTCCTCCTGATTCCTGTAGTAACTCTCTTCTTCGGACTACTTGCCTGGCAGGGTGCAGAAAGGATTTTCGGGTTTATCCCCGGCGGAGCCGAAAAGCTGGGGTGGAAGAACTTCCGGCAGACCTCGTTCTGGCAAAGAACAACTGCTACCTTCCCCGGCACCGGGAAAGAGTTCATGCCGTCACTGAATGAAGGTTCATTTCTCCTTATGCCGACGAGCATGCCTCATTCCGGTATCCAGATGAACCTGGAGTATATTGAGACACTCGACAGACGGCTATCAGAAATCCCTGAGGTAGAAATCGCAGTAGGCAAATGGGGCAGGGTCAGCTCGGCACTTGATCCGGCCCCGGTTCAGATGTTTGAAAACACTATAAACTACCGGTCCGAATACATTCTCGATGAGAATGGGCACAGGATGAGATTTAAAGTGAATAAGAACGGAGATTATCTGTTGACCGGTGACAGAACTTACAATCCGGCGTCAGAAAAGTTCCGGATAATCCCTGCAGACAGCCTTATCCCCGACAGGAAGGGGGAATATTTCAGGCAATGGCGCCCACATATAAAAAGACCAGATGATATCTGGAAAGAGATAGTAAAGGTTACCGATATTCCCGGGCTGACATCTGCCCCGAAGCTTCAGCCCATTGAAACAAGGCTTGTCATGCTGTCAACCGGAATGAGGGCCCCTATGGGTCTCAAGGTCTACGGACCGGATCTGAATTCAATCGAAGAGGCCGGACTGATCTTCGAGAAGGCGCTTAAGGAAGTCCCCTATATCAAAGGTTCCTCCGTATTCTATGACAGGGCTGTAGGGGCGCCGTATCTTGAAATAAACCTCGACCGTGAAGCAATGGCCCGGTACGGAATGTCTGTCAGCGATGTCCAGGAGATACTTCAGGTCGCCGTGGGCGGAATGACTCTTTCTACTTCGGTTGAGGGCAGGGAAAGGTTCCCGCTGAGGGTTCGCTATGCACGGGAACTCCGGGATAATCCGGAGGACCTGAAGAAAATCCTTGTACCGGCAATGAACGGTGCCCAGGTCCCTCTTGGCAGTATAGCAGAAATTGAATATACAAGGGGAGCCCAGATGATACGAAGTGAGAATACCTTCCTTGTCGGTTATGTCATCTTCGATAAGACTGAAGGCACAGCGGAAGTTGATCTGGTGAAACAGGCAGAGAAAATCCTGAAAGACAAGATTAATTCAGGTGAGATTTCACTTCCTGACGGCGTGACTTTCAAATTTGCCGGAAACTATGAGCACCAGCTCAGGGCAACCAAAAGACTGGCGCTGGTGATTCCCATAAGCCTGATTTTGATATTACTCTTGCTGTACTTCCAGTTCAGGACAATAACTGCCTCATTCATACACTTTTCAGGGGTCTTTGTCGCATTCTCAGGAGGATTCATAATGCTATGGCTTTATGGTCAGGGCTGGTTTATGAACTTCTCAGTTGCAGGACTGAACCTTCGCGACATGTTCCAGATGCATGAGATAAACCTGAGCGTCGCGGTATGGGTAGGCTTCATAGCCCTATTCGGCATTGCCACCAATGACGGGGTTATAATGGGAACCTATATTCACCAGGTGTTTGAAGATCTTAAGCCGGGAACGGTTCATGATGTGAGGGAGGCTGTGGTGATGGCCGGGAAGAAAAGGGTACGCCCGGCAATGATGACCACTGCGGTGGCTGTTATTGCACTGCTGCCTGTTCTTTCTTCAACAGGAAAGGGAGCAGACATTATGGTACCAATGGCTATTCCAACATTTGGCGGAATGGTGATCCAGGTAATGACAGTTTTTGTAGTCCCTATATTTCAGGCAATATGGAGAGAGGGAAAGGCAATTCATAAGATGAAGAGAGCTGCCCACACAATTAATAATCAATCGGAAAATGAAAACGATAATATATAAAAAACTACTTTTTATTTTTTTTACTCTCGGTAGCTGGATCGTTGCAAATGGTCAGCAGTACCCGGATTCGTTACTGCAGTATCTCGAAATCGCAGCGAAAAATAATCCGATTGTTCAACAGAGATTTACTGAGTATGAAGCCGCATTAAAAAAGATTCCGCAGGTCGGCTCCCTCCCTGACCCACAGCTGGATCTCGGTGTTTTCATTACTCCGATGGAGCTTGTAGGAGGAACCCAGGTGGCAGATATAAAATTGATGCAGATGTTTCCATGGTTTGGCGTCCTGAAGAATGCCAGGGATGAGATGAGCCTGATGGCAGAAGCGAAATTTGAATTGTTCAGAGATTCGAAACTGCAGGTTTATTATGATGTGCAAAGTGCCTGGTTTGAATTATTCAGATTAAGAAAAGCCATCAGTATTTCTAAGAAAAATATTGAAATTCTCGGTATTATTGAGCAATTATCCCTTATCAGATACAAGGCACCGACAACCGGAAGTTCAGGGTCTGTTTCACAACAGGCAGGGACGCCGGTTCAAAACAACATCAACCAGTCTTCAGGCTCCGGTACCGGTATGCCGGGAATGGGAGCCGGGCAGTACAGCCAGGGGAATAATTCACCCGGTCAGGAAACAGGAGTAATGCAACCGGGCACGATGGCATCCTCCCGGGATGGTTCAGGGCTTACTGATTTATACAGAATAAAGATCGAATCCGGCGAACTGAAAAACAACATTGCTCTCCTGAAGAATCAGGAACAGACCATGATGGCCCGGTTCAATAGTTACCTTAACAGGCCTCCTCTTACAGAAATATTTACTGGAGATGTATTATTCCCGGATTCCCTTGAGATAGACCTTTCAGTAGTTCCCGACTCAATCCTGAACAATAATCCTATGCTGAAAATGCTCAATAATGAAACAGAGGCATACCGGGCAAGAAAGAAGATGGTGACCGGCATGGGCTATCCAATGGTAGGTCTTGGATTAAATTATTCCTTAACAGGAAGGAGCGACATGTCAACCGCTTCAATGAATGGGAAGGACATGATCATGCCTATGGTTTCAGTAACTCTTCCGATCTACAGAAGGAAATACACTGCTATGCGTGAAGAGGCAGATCTGCTGCGCAAGGCGAGCTCAGAGAATTTTCAGGCTACTTCAAATTTATTAACCACAGAGTACTATTCCGCAGTTCAGCTTTATGAGGATGCTTTGCGAAGAGTGAAACTATATGAGGGACAGTTTACCCTGGCATCAAAATCGCTTGAAATAATGCTCAAAAGCTTCTCTGCCTCTGCTGTTTCGCTGACTGATGTGTTGAGAGTCAGTCAACAGACACTTGATTATGAACTTAAACAGGTTGAGGCAATTACAGACCTGAATACTGCAATAGCCTGGCTAACCCGGTTAATGGCAAATTCAAAAAATCAATAAACCAGCAAAATGGAAAAGTTAAAATTAAATAGAATATTCTCCAACAAGTGGTTCAATTACGGGATTCTTCTGGCACTGGGAATATTTCTTGGCTGGGTCTTCTTCCATCCATCCGTGAAAATCAATGAAATACATGATCACGGGTCGGAGGCAGCACTGGATACAATCTGGACCTGTGCGATGCATCCTCAGATCAAAGTGTCACAACCAGGCAAATGCCCCATCTGCGGTATGGACCTGATACCACTTGTGCAAACCGGATCCCTGCAGATAAGCCCGGATGCAATACATTTCACAAAAGAAGCCGCCGAACTGGCAAATGTTCTTACAACGAAGGTTTCAAGACAGAATCCGGCAAAGGAGGTGCGGCTTTATGGGAAAGTACAGGTTGATGAAAGACTCCTCCAAAACCAGGTAGCACAGGTACCGGGCAGAATAGAAAAATTATCCGTGAATTTTACAGGAGAAACTGTCAGAAAAGGACAAAAACTGGCTGAAATATATTCACCTGAGCTGGTGACTGCACAACAGGAACTGCTTGAAACGGTAAAAACCAAACAATTACAGCCGGATTTATATGAAGCGTCAAAAGAAAAGCTGAGACAGTGGAAACTGACAGATGAACAAATTGCATCAATTGAGAGATCCGGCACAATAATTAACAATTTTGAGGTATTATCCAATACTTCCGGAACTGTAACAGCCAGGAGAGTCAGTACCGGTGATCATGTGTCCCAGGGTACGGTTCTTTTTGATATCGCTGACCTCTCACATGTCTGGGTTTTATTTGATGCCTATGAAACCGATATTCCATTCATTAAGCAGGGACAAAATGTGAAGTTCTCAATTCAGGCAATTCCCGGTACAGATTTCTCGGGGAACATTGTTTTTATTGATCCTGTCATTGATCCTTTCACGAGGGTTGCAAAAGTAAGGGTTGAATCAACCAATCTCAATGGAAAGCTGAAACCGGAAATGTTTGCAACAGGTGTGGTTACATCTGACATGAAAGAATACAGGAATAATATAGTTATTCCAAAATCTTCAGTACTCTGGACGGGTAAAAGGTCAATTGTCTATGTAAAGGAACCCGGATCAGATGAACCTGTATTCAGGTTGAGAGAAATCGGGTTGGGTCCGGTGCTTGGAGACAGTTATGTGGTTACTGACGGGTTGAATGAAGGTGAAGAAATAGTGGTACAGGGAACCTTCAGTGTTGATGCAGCCGCCCAGTTGCAAGGTAAACCAAGTATGATGAATCCGCAGGTTGGAAAAACATCTTCAATGCCGGGAATGATCATGCCGGGTGATGAAAATCAAGGGACTTTTCAACCTGGAGCTGACACAGATATGGCCGGCAAGAATATGTCCGTAGGCAAATCTACAGAATTGCCGGGACAAATAACTGTGAATATGGACTTTACAATGCAATTCAACAATGTCTTTGACCAATACATAATCCTAAAAAATGCCCTGGTACAAAGCAATGTAAATAAGGCAAAACTGGCAGCTCAAGGGGTTCAGCAAACCCTTACAAAGGTTGATATGAAATTACTTGCCGGTGATGCCCATATGCAATGGAAGAGTCTGCTGGAAGACCTTAACAAACAAATTAAGTCAATCATTTCCTCCGGTAACATAGGAGAACAGCGTTTGGCTTTTTCTGAATTCAGCAACCAGTTTTACAAAGCCATAAAGACCTTCGGCTTAATGGGAAAAACCACCTATTACCAATTTTGCCCGATGGCTTTCAATGACAAGGGGGCTTACTGGTTAAGTGAAATTAATGAGATCAATAATCCATATTACGGAGAAGAAATGATCAGTTGCGGAGAAACAAAGGAGACTCTCATTTACTAAAAGATTAACCAGATTATCAAATGATTGTTTAACCTTTTAACAATTAAATCAAAGGATATGAAGAATTTAATTCTTAGATTTGCTGTTGTGGTCACTATTCTGGCATCCTGCAATAGCAACAGTAATAATCCCTCAGATAAGCATGGAAGCCTGAACAGGCCTGTTTCTTATTCCAGGAACGAAAATTCTGGTACCTCAACTACAAAGGATGAGATCGATATATTTTCCATAAAAGAAATTGTATCCCAATATATGCGAATCAGTAAAGGGCTGGCAGATGACAACGGGAACGATGCGGCAAGTGGCGGCAAGGCGCTGGTTGTATCAATAGACAAAACAAGAACAGTATCCTTAACAACTGAAAATTTGAAAATATGGGCTGATATCTCTGCCGATGCAAAAGAAATGGCTGAACACATTGGTGAAAATCCGGATAATATAGGACACCAGCGCGAACATTTCGTAATTCTCAGTAAGGATATCTATGATCTGGTAAAAACATTCGGTAGTGACCAGGTCCTTTATAAAGTTTTTGATTCAATGTCCAATGAAGGAAAAGGGGGATTCTGGTTAAGCGAGACAAAGGAATTCAAAAATCCATACATGGGAAAAGCCATGCTCACAAGTGGTTCAATTCAGGAAGAAATCAGGAAAAAATGAAACTCACCAAAGGAATATTACTGGGATCTGGAATATTATTTATTGCAATTCAGGTCATACGGCCGGTACGTAACCAAAACAGTCAGGATTTGTCAACTGATATTTCAAGTGTGGTAATAATTCCTGATACTGTTCTGACACTTCTGAAAGATGCCTGTTACGATTGCCACAGCAATAATACAAACTACCCCTGGTATTCAAATATCCAGCCAGTAGGGTGGTTAATGGCTCATCATATAAAGGAAGCCGGGAGTGAGCTGAAATTCAGTGATTTTGGTTCCTACTCACAAAGAAAGCAACTAAGTAAGCTTGAAGGCATTGGCAATAGTATAGAGGATGATATCATGCCGCCGATGTACTATAAAATAATGCACCGGTCTGCACAGCTGAGTACAGCTGAAAAGTTGTCTTTGATCAAATGGGTACAGCAATCAATGGACAGCCTCTCAATAGACAGGTAAATATGCGGAAATTCCATTTCTGCATTGCACTGATGCTCATATAAAAAACAGAGCCGGGGTAATTCGGCCCACATCAGAATATCAGCCGGATAAGCTATCCGGCTTTCGTGAGGTTCCGTATCCGGTCACCACTTTTCGAAAACTCCCAGCCCGAACAGTGCATAGTCATATTTCACCGGATCAGCCGGATCCATCTCCCGGAGCCCGGCATCAAGCTCCGCCACTGCCTTTGCATCACTTTGCTTACGCGTAAGCAGCCCCAGCTTGCGGGCCACGTTGCCTGAATGTACATCCAGCGGACATGAGAGCACAGCGGGTGAGACAGACTTCCACAACCCGAAATCAACTCCCCTGTCATCGTTTCGCACCATCCACCTGAGGAACATATTGATCTTCTTGGCAGCAGAACCTTTGAAGGGGTCAGAGAGATGCCTCTCTGTCCTGCTGTTGTGCGGCAATTCAAAGAAGATCTTCCTGAACTCATGAATGGCCGGCTGCAGTGAGTCATCATTCTGATACCTGGCAAATATTGCTTCCATTCCTCCCTTCTCAAGGTAGATATATTTCAGGGCTTCGATAAAGTAGATGAAGTCCTCGGCAAAATAGGTCCGGTGAATACACCCGTCGATACCTTTCAGATCCCGGTCGCGGTGATTAATTATAAAATCGTACGGTGTGTTGCCCATGTAAGCAAGCATCCTGTCAGCGCTCCTTAATATTGCCACCCGGTTACCCCATGCTATTGTGGCTGCCAGGAATCCGGCAATCTCAATATCCTCCCTCATTGTAAAGCGGTGCGGGATACTGATCGGATCCAACCCGATGAATGATGGTCTGTTGTACAGATCTGCCTTTTCATCCAAAAACTCTCTCAAATGGTCATGGTCCATTATACTGCCTGATTAATTGTAGCTAAATCCTCACCGATAGTATTTTCAGTTGCATACATTCTCACCTGTACCTGCCGGTTCACCGTACTCAACCTGTATTGTGGCATGCCCGATGCCGAACCCTTCTGCCAGCTGCTTCTGAATCGCAATAATGAAAGAGGTGTCTGTACGTGAAACTGTTTCAAGATGAACCGTCAGGGCAGTCTCGGTGGTACTCAGCGCCCAGACATGAAGGTCATGCACACCGGCAACCCCGGGCACTGCCTCAAGGAACTGCTTTACCCCAAGTATGTCAATATGTTCAGGTACTGCATCCAGGGCAAGATTAACCGAATCAATAAGCAGGTGGTAGGAACTGTAAAGTATCACACCGACAATAACGAAGGAAATCGCAGGGTCAAACCACTGAATTCCGGTGAATGCCACAACTACCCCGGTCACAACCACCCCCAATGACACCAGCGTATCAGCAATAAAATGGACAAAAGCGCTCCGGATGTTAAGGTCCCGCTTCTGGTCCTTAAGGAAGAGCCAGGCGGTAAAACCGTTGACGGCAATGCCGACAGCCGCCACAATGATCATATTTGCGGCATTGATCTTCACCGGGTTGCGCAGCCTGTCAACAGTTTCATAAACTATAAATGCGACCGCAACCAGAAGGATAATTGTATTCAGCAATGAAACCAGAATGGTCGACCGCCGCAAACCGTAGGTATACCTGAGAGTCGACTTGCGCTGAGAAAGAATTATTGCAATCCATGAAAAGACCAGGGCAAGGACGTCGCTCAGGTTATGCCCGGCATCGGCAATAAGGGCCATGGAGTTGCTGAGAAATCCGTAGAGCGCCTCAAAAACGATGAAGATGAAGTTGATGGCAATGCCCGTTTTAAGGGCATTACCCAGCCTTTTATTAGTTGTATGCGAATGGTCGTGTTCCATACTTCTGTAACCTCATATGACTGATATTACCTGTACATGTTCAGCCTGGCAACCGTATCATAGAGCTCCTTTTCCAATGCTATTAATTTATTAAAACTCTCATAATAAAAAGTTTGTTCATACAAATATTCTGCCAGTGAAAGTTCTCCGTGATCAAGCGCCTTCAGCAAAAGCGATGTACTGCTGTAAACCTGAAGGTTCTGACGGTAATCATCAAGTGATTTGCGGAGGCTTACAGCCTTCTCGTGCAATGCCTTCAGGTTATTGTAGAATTGGATCCTCGCATCATTTTCAGCACTCTGAACGGCAACAGTCCTGGCCCTGGCATACTTCACCTCATTCCTGTTTTCGAGCAGGGGTATCGCTATGCCGAAAGAGATGCCCTGGTACTGCTGTCCTACAACCTTCTCGCTCATATAACCCGCCTGAAGCCTGGGGAGGCTCATCGCCAGGCTGAGCTGCTCGTCCTTACGGCTTACCAATACCTCCTGTCTCAGCCACTGAAGAAGCGGGTTATTCTGTTCAGCCATGGCATACCACTCCTCAAAATCTGCCGGAAGTGCCTGAAAGGGGAAAACAGTGTCAGTCAACTCAACCGGCTTCCCGCCGTTGAGACTGATAAGCACGGCTAAAAGGGCCTGCCTTTCAATCCCGTTTGATTCAGAGTCCTTCTGAAGATTCAGCAGGTTGGCACGCGACTTGTTGAAATCTATGATACCTGACTCTCCGGCTTTATACTTCGCCTCATAGGAATCAGCCAGCCTGCGTGCATTCTCCAACCTCCTGCCAAACTCGGCCTGCATCGCATTATGATAGATTATGCTGTTGCACAGCTGCCTGGCCTGCAGTAGTATATCTCTTCGCTGCCGCTCCAGCTCAAGTTCCACCTGTAGATTCCTCAGTTCGGATATCTGGTTCCGGTAAGCATAGGCTGTGGGAAAATCAAATGACTGCATGATGCTTATGTCATTCCGGTTACCGATTGTCTGCGGACTGCCCAGAAGATAACTGAACCCGAGCTCAGGGTTTTTAAGTGACAGGCCGGTCATGTTGCCGATACGCTCCGCATCCGCGTTCTTCCTGAGTGCGATCAGTGTCGTATTGTTGCTCTCCACCTCCGCGATGATCACCTCTGTGTTCTGGGAAAATGCACCGGTGGTGGAAAGAAAGCTGATGGCTACAATTGTGATTATGCGATTCATAGATTGTCGTTTTTAAGTATTCCGCGGTTCCTAAGTGCACTGTACACGATCGGAACGATGTATATGTTAAGAAGGGTGGATGTAATAAGCCCCCCGAGAATCACTTTTGCCATCGGGCTCTGAATCTCATTCCCGGCCAGGTTACCCCTCAGTGCCAGCGGGATAAGCGCCAGCGCAGCCGTCAGGGCTGTCATCAGTATCGGGTTAAGCCTGTCTACAGACCCCCTTATTACTGTCCCGCTCAGCGGGACACCCTCATTATGGAGGCGCTGGTAATGCGAAATAAGCAGGATCCCGTTCCTAGTTGCGATTCCGAAGAGGGTGATGAATCCGATGATAGCGGGAATGCTCAGAATGCCGGAGGTAATGAATATGGCAAAAACCCCTCCTATCAATGCCAGCGGAAGGTTGAGAAGGATGATCCCCGCCAGCCTGAAGTTCCTGAACTCCTGGAAAAGGAGCAGAAATACTATCAACAGCGCAAGCAAAGAAGTCAGAAGCAGCGTCTGTGATGCCCTGGCTTCACTTTCAAACTGACCGCCATACTCTATCCTGTATCCTTCGGGAAGTGTGACAGACTTGCCAACCTTATCCTTAATCTCCTCAACGGCGCTACGCAAATCACGCCCTGCCACGTTGGCCGAAATAACCACTTTTCGCTGAACATTTTCACGGCTGATAGAACTGGGACCGGAAACTGACACAATGTCTGCCACCTGATCCAGGGGTACTTTTCGGCCGTCATGAGTGTCGATGAGAGCATTACGTATGCCATCAGCATTCTCAGCGTAATCACCTTCAAGCTTTAATACCAGGTCAAAGTTTCGCTGGCCCTCATAGATGTCAGCCATCTTCTCACCGCCAAAAGCTATGTCAACAAACTCGTTGAACTCCTGTGTAGTGATGCCGTAATTGGCCAGCATGTCGCGGTTTGCGCGTATCTGTATCTGCGGTATTTCCACCTGCTGGTCAACGTTTACATCCACCAGCCCGTCAATGCCTGAAATGGAGTTCTTGATCCCGTTTCCCAGTGAGAACATCCTGTTCAGATCGGTGCCGAAAAGCTTAATGGCAATATTCGCCCGCGTTCCTGAAAGCATGTGATCAATCCGGTGCCCGAGAGGCTGACCTACGGTAAAGGCTATTCCCGGCACCTGTGCCAGGGTGCTGCGCACATCGGCCATGAACTCCTCCCTGGTGCGTTCTTTCAGTTTGAAATTCACATCTATCTCAGCGCTGTTTGTGGTCTGCGAGTGTTCGTCCAACTCACCTCGTCCGGTACGCCTGGCAGTGCCTGATATCTCGGGAATTGTAAGGAGCTCTTTCTCCACAAGGTTGCCCAGCCTGTTGCTCTCCTCCAGAGATACACCCGGTTTTGTGACAACAGAAAGGGTCAGTGATCCCTCGTTAAATTCAGGCAGGAAGCTCCTCCCCAACGTTGACATCACAATCAGGGAAACAATAAACAGGGCGAGAACAGGCAGAAGAACAGCCTTTTTATGACTGAGTGACCACCGGAGTGACTTCTCATAGTGATATGACAGCTTACGTACAAGCCATTTATCCTTCTCATTCCTGGCCAGGTACTTTTCGTCAGACAACAGCATCTTCGAGAGCAGCGGTGTGAGTGTCATTGCCACTATCATTGAAACAAAGAGCGAAACGATAAAGGATATACCCAGCGGCTTCAGCATCCTCCCTTCCATTCCCGACAGGAAAAACAGCGGGATGAACGCCACAATTATGATCATCGTTGCATTGAGTATTGAAGCCCTTATCTCCTTTGACGCCTCAAAAACCACGGTAAATGAGTTCTGGCGCCTGTTTTCGGGCAGCAGCCTGTTCTGGCGAAGCCTCTTGTAGACGTTTTCCACGTCAATGATTGCGTCATCAACAAGGGCACCGATTGCGATCGCCATCCCTCCGAGGCTCATCGTATTTATATTCTGCCCCAGAAATTTCATTACAACTATTGCCCCGAGAAGTGAAAGTGGAATTGCGAACAGGGAAATAACAGTAGTTCTGAAGCTGCCCAGAAAGATGAATAGTATTATTACAACGAATACCGCACCTTCAAAAAGTGCATTCTGGACGTTGTGTACCGAAGTTTCAATGAAATCTGCCTGCCGGAATATCTTCGTGTCAAGCCTGACATCAGGAGGCAGGGTCTTCTGCAACGCCATAAGGTTCTCCTCGATCCTTTCGGTAACATTCAGAGTGTTTGTTTTCGGCTGCTTGGAAACGGAAATTATGACTGCCGGTTTAGCATTCCCCGAGGCATATCCCATCTTGACAGCGCTTCCTGTCTTTACTTCGGCAACATCATTCAGTCTGACCGGCCTGCCGTTTACTGATTTTACGTATGTGTTGCCCAGCTCTTCCAGGTCAGATGTACGGGCTATACCTCTAACCACATATTCGTTACCGTATTGCCTGACAACACCACCTGTAGAATTCCGGCTTATCCCCCTGCACACCTCAGCAAGTTCAATAAAAGAGACCCTGTAGTGATTCATTTTAACAGGATTGGCAAGCACCTGGTATTGCCTGAAGTCACCGCCGATGACTGTCACCTGCGATACCCCTCCCGTAGCCAGCAGAAGAGGCTTAATGTTCCATTCTGCAATGGTCCTCAGGTCCATGAGGCTGGTACTGTCGGCCTGAAGGCCGATAAAGAATATTTCACCCATGACGCTCGACTGCGGAGCCAGGGCGGGTTGGCCGACTCCCATCGGCATCTGTGAGGAGACAGTTATGAGCTTCTCGTTCACTATCTGACGGGCCCTGAAAATATCAGTGCCCCAGTCGAACTCAACCCAGACAAAGGAATAACCCTGGGATGAAGCCGACCGGACCCTTCGCACGCCGGTGGCGCCATTAACAGATGTCTCTATCGGGAATGTGACCAGCCTCTCAACCTCCTCCGAAGCCATCCCGCGGGCGTCAGTCATTACCACCACCGTGGGAGCCGTAAGATCAGGGAATACATCGATATCCATGTTCAGGGCGGTTCTAACACCGAAAACCACAAGGGCCACTGAAATAAGTATAATGAGATACTTGTTGTTCAGTGAGAACTTAATGATATTGTTTATCATGGCTGCCGGCTTTTAGTGTACGTGACCCGAATGTGCATCCAGGGTCCCTGTAGCCTGGGCAAGCTTGACAAGGATAGCCCCCTTCGTCACTATGCGTTCGTCATCATTCAGACCGCCGGTGACCTCCGTCCGGATCCCGTCCGTTGCGCCGGTTTGTATTACCCTCTTCTCAAACTTTTCAGGGGTGACCTGTACAAATACGAAAATAGCTCCCTGCTCTTCTATCAATGCAGAATTCGGCACTGTAAGAACTTCAGCCTCTGCAACCGTCTTCAGCCACAGCTTCACGAAGCTTCCCTGAACAAAGCCTGCAGTATTCCTGACCTGTATGCTGACAGGGATAAGGTAGCTGTCCGCCCTGGCAGCTTTCCCGACAGAGAGTATCTTTCCTCCAAGCTCTTCCAGGGTGTAGGTTTTATTATCATATTCACTACTGATTGTTGCTGAAGATATTGTGTTCAGGAAACGTGCGTACCTCGGCTGAACTTCTGCCTGCAGCATGACAGTACCATCCTGTGAGATAACCATTAACGGCTGACCCGCTTCCACAAATTGTCCGTTCTCAACAAGCAGCTGCCTGACAAATCCCCTGATGGGACTTATCACAGTCTGTCCTGCTCTGCTGAAGTTCTGTTGCAGATTCTCGTACACAGACCCGGCATTTTCAAAAAGAGTTTTTGCCTCCAGCAACTGTTTGTCTGACACTATCTTATCAGCCGCAAGAAGTACCGTCCGCTCATAATCAGCCTTCGCCTGTTCATAATTGTTTTGCGCCTCGGTGAACCTTACTGCTGAGTTGTCCTCGGCAAAGCCGCTGCCCCTGATTGAAAGCAGATCCTGGCCTGATGCCACTTCTGTTCCCTCCAGTATACTTTTGCCGGTGAATGTTACAATACCACCCGACCTTGCAGTGACTACTGACTCATTTCCCTGGGCAGGCTGTACCAGGGCTGTAGTCATGATCACCTGTCCGAATTGCTCACGAACCGCATATCCGGTCGAAAAATCAATCTTCCATGATTGCTCCTTCGTGAATGCTGTGGTGTTTGTCCCCGGAACTGCTTTGTTCCCCACTTCTTCCTCTGCCTCTCCTGCATCCCGATAAACGGTCACTTCCGGTACTATGATCCTTGATTCTTCCGTTCCGGAAGTGATAAGGAATTCCAAGGTTCCTTTCCCGGCTCCGGCCGGGGTCACATTAAAACTGTAAATCCCCCTGCGAACCGGGTTCTCAATGGTTTCCTCTGCTGTCTGTCCGTTGACTGTCAGTCTTAATGTCACAGACCCTGACGGAAGGGGCTTGAAATCACTAATTGTTGTAAAGTGAGAGAGCACATTTGAGGTGGTGCCGGTAACCAGAGGATCTGCTTCGGCAAACAGCTCGAACCCGTCACTGTACTCTGTATAATAGACTTTAAGATCCTCGTCCTCTGTCTCCCGGCTGCCTGGTTTGGTGCTGTTGCAGGCTGTAAGAACCAGTGAGACAACAGTGATTATGAAATATTTAAAGTACATGATAATTTCTGTTTAAGATTTGCTTAATAATAATTGATATCGCAGCGGACTGATCACCTGCGAATTGCGGCATGTGCCGAAACTGAAATCTTAAACAGACGGAGGAGCTCGCAGCCCTGAGGAAGGCGAAGAAGGAGCGGTATAAATAAAGCCGGTTTCAGGATGCAATGACCTGCATGTCAGTAAAGTTACCGGAGGAACTGCATATTCTGAGCTGAGGCTGCCAACAAGGTCTTCAGACCCGGTCTGACCACTCTTCTTTTCAAAGACTTTCAAACCCGAAGGATTCTGGGTTGAACCGACAACCGCCGGGTCTTTCAGAACGCAGTGATCGTTGCAGCTGCCGTTGTCGTGATGATGGTCATCAGGTCCGGATCCTTGGTTACCGGCGGGATTCTCGCCCTCACAATGTGATTTTGAATAACAGATAAAGTTGCCGTGATGATGGTGCAAAACAACAGCATGAGTCAGGAAAAGTATCCCGGCCAGAAATAAAAATGCAACTGCTGTCTTTCGTTTTATCATTAATCCCCTGTAATCCGGTTCAATTATAACGAATTATCAAAAACCGTGTTCATTCATTCTGTCACAAATGCCCGGATTTACTGTGTGATCAGTCCATCCTTTATCCTTATTGTCCGGTCAGACATCGAGGCCAGTTGCGGGTCATGGGTCACAATGATGAAGGTATGGCCGAAAGTGTCGCGCAGCCGGAAGAAAAGGTTGTGAAGATCCTTTTTGTTTTCTGTATCGAGGTTTCCAGAGGGTTCGTCAGCAAGTATCAGTGACGGGCTGTTTACAATGGCGCGTGCCACTGCCACACGCTGCTGTTCGCCGCCGCTAAGCTGTGAAGGCTTATGGTCAAGCCTGTCACTCATCCCAAGGAAATCAAGAAGCTCTGAAGCCCTTGCAGCAGCCTCGGTACGCGATCTCCCCGCTATCAGCGCCGGAATGCATACATTCTCAAGTGCAGTGAATTCGGGAAGCAACTGGTGGAACTGGAAGACGAAGCCGATATTTTTATTCCTGAAGGCAGCCAGGGCCCGCTGTGAAAGCTGCCCGGGATTATGGCCGTCAATAAGCACAGTCCCGGAATCGGCTTTATCAAGTGTTCCTACTATCTGGAGCAGGGTTGTTTTACCCGCCCCGCTGGCGCCAACGATAGCAACCACCTCTTTCTCGGCAACCTCAAGATCAATGCCCTTGAGCACCTTCAGGTCGCCGTATGACTTTACAATTCCGGTTGCCTTTATCATCTTACCTCTTTGTTTAAGTCGCGTGCCGTATCGTTGATCTCATCAGAGAGAGGCGAGGCCGCATTCTCAAAGTCCTTTCTCACGCTGTCAGTCACATCGGTTATATCACGCCTGACCGAGTCAGTAACGTCATCGATGTCTTTCCTGATATCCTCTGTGCTTTCGTCAAACTCCTTCTTAATCTCGTCAGTGGCACGGCGAACCTCGCGCATACCTTTACCCATGGCACGTGCTATCTCCGGCAGCTTGTCAGCTCCGAAAAGCAGCAGAACCGCAATCAGTATGAATACTATTTCCTGCCCGCTTATGAATAATAATGTTCCCAACTGGGTATATTTTAATGCCCGGCAAAGTTACTAAAGAATAAGATAATATATGAAGCAACCTGCAAGAATTGAAAGAAGTCAGGTTGCCAGGGCAGATAAGAACCAATGCCCGGCTTAAATTGGTTGAGGCTCCCGGGTCATGCCAGGAACCGTGTGCCCCAAAGAACTGAGGCTGCCTTTCGGGGCAGCCTCAGTGCAGGAGCCGTTAACCGGCTATCTTTTTCTTTTCTGTTTCACCGGTGAGTGCCTCAGAATCATCCTTCCCCTTTGTTGTTTCATAAAGAACAGGTGTTGAAACGAAGAGTGATGAATAGGTTCCGAAGACTATACCGAAGAGCAGGGCAAAGATAAATCCTCTGATCACCTCCCCTCCGAAAATGAAGATCACAATTAGCACGAAGATTGTGGCCATACCGGTGTTGAGGGTTCGGGCCAGGGTGCTGTTGAGAGCCATGTTATAAACCTCCCTCTTTGATCTCTTCCTGTAGATCGGGAGATACTCCCTGATCCTGTCGAAGATAACCACTGTGTCGTTCAGCGAGTAACCCACAACTGTCAGGATTGCTGCTATAAACGACTGGTCAATATCCATTGAGAATGGCATCACACCCTGCAGTATTGAATATAGACCGAGAACGATCAGTACGTCATGAGCAAGGGCAGCGATTGATCCGAGGCCATACTGCCACTTGCGGAACCTGATGAAGATATAAAGGAACATCCCCACAAGAGCCAGAAGGATAGCCCAGACGGCCTTGGCAGACTGGTCCTTTGCAATTGTCGGGCCCACAGCCTCCGAGCTGACAATATAATCATTGATGAATGTTTGCTGGTCAACCCCGGGAATGAGTTCCTTCAGGCCGGTATAGAGCAGGCCGTTAACCTCAGTAGATGCTGCAGGGTCATTAACTTTATATTTCGTACTGATCTTTACCTGGTTTTCAGATCCAAAGGTAACTACTACAGGGTCACCCTCAAGTTCGTCTGAAAGCAGGTTTGCGATCTCAACTGTGTTGACAGGCTGTTCGAATCTTACGACATATGTACGGCCGCCGGTGAAGTCAATGCCCTGGCTGAGACCCTTTGTAGCGAGGGTTATTACAGCTAAAATGGAGAGTGATATTGAGAAGATATACCCGTACTTTCTTAAGCGTACGAAGTCAATGTGCATATTCTCAAGGAAATTCTCGGTATACGGAGCAGAGAACTTCAGATGGACGTTTCGTTTCAGGAGCCACTCATATATGAGGCGCGAGACAAGCACTGCCGAGAAGAGTGATGTAATAATACCTATAACCAGTGTTGAAGCAAATCCCTTGATAGGACCGGTACCAAAGTAGTACAGTATCACACCTGTCAGAAGGGTGGTAAGGTTACTGTCTATGATGGCAGAGGAGGCTCCCTTGTAGCCGTCGGCAATGGCCTGTTTGACTCCCTTGCCTCCTCGAAGCTCCTCCTTGATCCTCTCAAAGATGAGCACGTTGGCGTCAACTGACATACCGATGGTAAGCACAATACCTGCAATACCGGGCAGGGTCAGAACAGCATTAAGCGAGACAAGCACACCCATCATGAAGAACAGGTTGATTGTCATTGCAATGTCAGCCACTGTACCTGCTGAACGGCTGTAGTAGAAGACCATGTAGATGAGCACAATAATAAATGCTATCACAAATGATTTCATACCGCTGTTGATGGCTTCCTTTCCAAGTGACGGGCCAACAACCGTATCCTGGATGATGCGTGCGGGTGCAGGCATCTTTCCTGATTTCAGAATATTTGCAAGGTCTTCTGCTTCCTCAAGGGTGAAGTCGCCTGTGATCTCAGTGTTACCTCCGGCAATCTCATTCTGTACACGCGGGTATGATCTTACATAATCATCAAGAACCACCGCGATGCAACGCCCGATGTTGTCACGGGTCATGCGCTGCCAGATCTTGGCTCCCTCCGCATTCATTGAGAAATCTACCTTTATATCAGATCCGGTAACACCTGTTGAAGGACGTGCGGCAGTGACAACGTCACCTGTCAGAGGTGCCCGGCCGTCACGTGTGGTGATCTTGATAGCGTGAAGTTCGTAGAGAGTGTTTGTCGGATCCCATTTATGCGGGTTCTGGCTCCAGTAGAACTTCAGTTCCCTTGGGAAAAGTGATTTGATCTGGTTCATCGCCAGGTAGTCATTGACCCTTGCAGTATCCTTGCCTGCGGCGAAGCCCACTATACTGCTCGGCTCGGCCTGTCCCTCAGGTGAAACATTAGGTCTCAGTAACCCGAAGAGGGGGTTCTGACGGGTGAACTCCTCGAGAGAGGAGGCTTCTGTTGCAGCAGTGGTGTCACTGCTGACTATGTCAAGAAGCGATTTCTCACCTGCAGCGGTTGTGTCCTGCGCAGCTCCTTCAACAGTACCCTCTGCCACACTGTCAATTGCAGCAGCAATCGCATCAGTTGGCATAATTGACCTGAGATAGTCATTTGCCTGCATCAGGAATCCTATCACTTCCGGGTTTTCATATGTCTCCCAGAACTCGAGGTTAGCTGTTCCCTGCAGAAGGTCACGTACCCTCTCAGGATCTTTCACACCCGGTAGTTCAACCAGGATACGGCCTCGCGGCTGAAGATGTGATATGTTGGGCTGTACAACGCCAAAACGGTCTATCCTGTTCCTCAGAACGTTGAAGGCGTTGTCAATAGCAGAGTTGGTCTCTGTCTCCAGCACTTTCTGTACATCAGCATTTGTTGAATTAAAGTTTATGCGGTCTTTCAGCTCAACGGTTCCAAAGACGCCTGCAAGCCTGGCATTCGGGTCAAGCTCTTCAAAGGAGCGTACAAACAGTGTTATGAAGTCCTCATTGCTGCCACCAAGCTGCTTCTGCTTAGCCGATGCAATGGCCTCATTGAATGTCTTGTCCGTACTGTAGTTTGAAAGCGCCCTGACGATGTCCTCGACTGAAATCTCAAGCACCACGTTCATTCCGCCCTTGAGGTCAAGACCGAGGTTGATTTCCTTAGTCTGCACCTCTTTATAGGTATTGCCGAGGAACCCCCACTGATCCTTTGGCAGGGAGGCAACCGAGTCAATATATGCCACCTCCTTGTTCAGATCACCTGCTGCATATTCCTTCGCCTCCTTCTTGACCTTGAATGAGGCCACTGTAAAGGAGAGCTGGTACATGCAAACAAGGGTCAGGGCAATAGCCAGAGCTGAAATTAATCCTTTGTTCTGCATCTGTATCCTCTTTTAAAATTATGATTGTATGTGAAACGCGTATTTATTTACGAGGCGCAAATATAAAACTTTATTTTCTTAAACCATATGATTAATAAGCAAAACTGCCGGCGTAAACCGGCAGTCTCACATTATCCTCTTAAGTTTATTCAACCAGTTTTTCGTAGTCGGTCTCCAAGGGCTTGCGATTGATGAAATCAAACAGGGTGAGCGCTCTCATATTGTAAAAGTAGGTCCAGTAATTGTTCAGGGCCTGGATGTAACTGCGCTTGTTCTGGTCCTTCTTCGTGTCAGCGTTGTTTAATTCCAGTACATCGATTTTACCTATCAGGAAGCGCTGTTTGGTAACCTCGAACATCTTAGCTGCTACTGTATCTGATTTGGCTGCAATCCTCACCTGGTCATCCTGCATATTGAACTGCTGCACGTCAAGCAACAGACTCTGCTCAAAGTCTATGCGGTCCTGCTCCACCTGCATGCGGGTCAGTTCCTCTTTTGACTTGGCCATTTTGTAACGGCCCCTTCCCTGCCCCCAGTCAAGTATCGGGAGCGAGAATCCCAGCCTGATTGTCTGCTGCTGGTTGGGCTGGTTATAGGCCATATCGAGCAACGGATCCTGGTCACGCAAACCATACGATGCCGTAAGGTTGGCGTTGAGACCTTTCTCTGCCTTCGCCTGTGCTACGGAGCTCTGAGCCTCCACAAGCTGACTCTCAAAATCAATCAACTGCGGATTATTCTGTTCGGCCAGCTTGAGAACCTCACTGACTTCAACCTCCAGGTCAGGTATCTCGCTGGGGATAATCAGTTCCAACCTGACAGACTGGTTGAAGCCGAGAAATGACCTTAATTTCAGCTCCCTGTCGCGGAGGTTCATCTCTGAAGAATTGATATCTGTACCTGCATTGAGGTATGAGAGTTCCATCTGAAGCAACTCATCCTCGGCAATGGTTCCCAGGTTGTAGCGCCCTTTGGCAATCTGGTAAAGGGTGTCTGCATTCTGCATGTTTGTCTCTGCAATTTCCCTGTTGATCTGAGCCAGCGCCAGGTTAAAGAAGTACTGAACTGCCATCATATGCACATTCTCAACATCACTCAGGTATGTCTTCCGCGCCTGCTCGTATTTGAGAGGCTCAATTTTCTTCTGCCATTTCAGCTCGTTGTACCGGAAGATGGGCTGGGTCAGCCTGATGTTCAGAGGCGAGGTAATATACTTCTCCGCGTCATTCTCGAAGTTCTTCTCATAGGTCAGGTCTGAGAAGAGCGAAATGGATCCGCCCGTCAACCCGATGTTCTGTGCAAGCGAAAGATTACCCGAGGTCTGCAGCACGTTTGTCGATGCATATTCCCATTGCTGGGCGGTTGAGTTCCAGACCCTGCTGTAGGCAGTACTGTAGTCGGGGAGGTTTCCCGTAAGTGAAAGTGTCGGGCGGTATTCCGCAACAAAGGTCCTGTACTGCCAGTAGCTGGCACGGAACCGGTGTTTTGCCATATAAGCATTTGGTGACTGATCTGATGCGAGTTTAATAACCTCATCCAGGGTAAGGCGCATGATCTCCTGTGGCTTCGCCGGCTGGATGAAGAGTGCAGAAAATAAAACGGTGAGTGAAAGTGCTTTAAAACTTTTCATATCTTCCTGTTATTCATAACGAAGTGATTCAATCGGGTCTCTTTCTGACGCCCTCTTGGCAGGTGAGTAACCGAAAATGACGCCGACGGCAGCTGAGACCCCAAAGGCAATTACTACTGAGAAGAACGACACAATAGTAGTTATGCCTGCTATCTTCTGTATCAGTACCGCCAGTATAATTCCAAGGAACACTCCGATAAAACCACCGGAAACGCTTATAAGGACAGCCTCGGACAGAAACTGTACAACAATATCCATCTTTTTGGCACCGATGGCCATCCTTGTTCCTATCTCCTTAATCCTTTCCATTACTGAGGCAAACATGATGTTCATGATGCCAATACCCCCGACAATGAGGGAGATGCTTGCAATGGCACCCAGTACTATGTTGAAAATATCCTTTGTCCTTTGCTGCTGCTTCAGCAACAACTCGGGAACCGTGATCTCGAAGTCCTTAACCCCGGAGTGCCTCCTGAGCATCATCCTGCTGAGAACCTCCGTGGTAGGTGTAAGCTGTTCAGTCTCGGCAACCTGAACCACAATCTTGTCAAGCTGGTTATAGTTGGTTTCGGTGCTGGTGGTGCTGGCGTCTGAGCTGCTGACAACCACCCTGCCATGTCTGCCTCCACCTCCGAAAACCTGAACTGAAGTGGCTTCAGAGGCAAGTTTGGTGTTGACCAGCGCCCTGTTCTGGTAACGCATGAGCATGGTCTTTATAGGGATATAAACGTTGTCATTGTAAACGTTCACGCCCTGCTCTTCAAAGCCAGTAAGTGTTACGTTGGTCTTATCAAGCACACCGATCACTTTCAGCCATACGTTGTCAAACTTGAGGTACTGTCCTATTGGGTCAACCTGGCTGAAGAACTTGGCCCTGATATTTGCGCCAATTATACAGACCTGTATGCCGTATTCTTCCTGGTAGTCATTGAAGAAGACGCCCATAGAGATCGGAAGGTTGTAAAGTTCGAAGTAGTCATTTGAGACCCCTACCAGCTTCGCTGTATAGCGCATACCGCTGAGCACAATAGTAGAGTTGAATGATATCTCGGGGCTGATCCGTTTGACTGCAGGGATAGTGCTGCGTATTGCCTCCACGTCAAGCAGGGTAAGACCCCTGGAGAATTTATTAAGCTGCATTTCCCCTTCACCCTCGGAAGACTCCTTTTCCTGCACAATGGGGCTGATGAGTATATTATTCACACCGACCATCTTTATCTGGTCAAGTATTTCCTGCTGTGCGCCCTTGCCTATCGCCAGCATGCTGATTACTGCCGCAACCCCGAAGATAATACCAAGTGCGGTTAGTATTGACTTGAGCTTGTTGGAAAGGATTGACTCAAGGGCAATGCGTATGTCGTGTCCGTATCTCTTGAACATGTTATTCCATGTTTGTTTGCCTCAGAATCCTTTATTTATGCTACTGGTTGGGCGTTCTTACCCTCTGCACAGTGATTGTTGTATCACTGCCGCTTCCTGCCGGTCTGCCCTGCATCTGGCCGGGGCGTCCGGCACCGCGCAGCTGACGCATGGCCTCACGCTGCTCGGGTGTCAGATTCTCCATGAATTCACGCATCTTCTCCGGTGTCATATTGCCGGGCATCATATTCTGACGCTGGTTACCGTTCTGCTGACGTTTGGCTTCCTCCTCAGCATCCAGCTTCTTTCTCTCCTTGATGACTGCAATAAGATCCTCTCCCTGAAGCTTGAACCTGTTGCCGTCTTCAGGAATTGAAAGGTATAACTTATCACCCTCTTTCAGGCCCTGCTCCACTATAACATCATTTTCGTTAGACTCGCCCAGTACCACCACCTGGCGTGACCCGTCCTTCTTATAAACAAAGGGTACACTGTCAGCCGTGGCAAAAACTGTCTCAAGCGGAATAAAGGTAACATCATTGAATGTCTGGGTAATTATCTGGTTGCCCGTGGTCATTGAGGGCCTCAGAATGGGATCAGATCCGTCAATCTTTGTTATTACCTCAAACACCTTTGCATCAGTGTTTGGCAGTTGTTCTCCGATGTTGGCAACACTGATCACAGTGCCGGTGTATGACTTCTCGGGGAAAGCATCAACGGTTAACCTGACGCGCTGACCTGCCTTTACCTTGCTGACGTCAATCTCGTTGACATATGTCTTGGATATCATCGATGAAAGGTCGGGAAGGGTTGCCACTACCGGATCCCAGGGACTGATTTCCGAACCTACTTTGCGCTTGGCACCACCCCACTCCCTCTTATAAATCACCATCCCGTCAGCAGGGGCTGAAATAACAAATTTCTGGATGATCTCCTGCATCTCGGCAACCTTTCTCCGCTGCTTTGAGACCTGGAGCTCTGTGTCCCTGATATCTGCCCTTGCCTGCCTGACCTTCAGGTCATAATTGCTGACCGCCTGTTCATAAGAGCGCTGGGCCTTGTCAAGTGATATCCTGGCCTGCCTGATTGTAGTCGGAGGCTCATATTTTGACTGCTCCAGGGTAATCTCAGCCTCATCCATATTGAATTTGAGATTCAGAAGCTCATCTCTCAGGTTGCCGAGAGAAATTGTGGTATCAAGCTGCTTCTTCAGCAGGTCGGTCTCATATGACTCCAGCCTGTCAAGCTCATCCTTGAGGCTATTGTCAACACTCGAGCGGTCAAGGGTGGCAACATAATCACCGGCCTTCACCTCGGTACCTTCAGGCACCAGGTCAGAGATCTTGATTGATCCGAACCTCATGTTGCGACTGTTCAGACCCTCCGGTCCCTTGACATCAAGTGAAACCTCTGCCTGCAGCTCACCGGTGGTGGTGACAACCACCTCGAAATCACCCCGACGGACCTCGGTAAACAGTGTGCTCATGTCTTCCTTGCGCGTAAGCTTGCTGATGATGATCATGGCGATTACTGCCAGCAATACAACGATCGAGGTAATGATAATAGTCCTTTTCATCTGCTGAATTATCTGTTTGTTTTATTTAAAGGCGTGAAATTATTACAAATATAAGCTTGCTGTGTTCTTTTTAAGGAAACATTAACTTTCATTAACTTCTGCCTGTGGAAGAAGAACAAAAACTGTTCAAAAAAGATCTGAGGTCTGCGCCTGACGCCTAAATTTAAATTTTTTTAACAATGACAGTTACCTCTTCGGCCAGTTTCTCAGCCTGCTCCATGGTTCTCGCCTCGGAATAAATACGCATGATCGGTTCAGTGTTTGATTTCCGGATCTGAACCCAACCTGCCGGAAGGTCCAGTTTTATCCCGTCGCGGGTGTCACAGCCAGCCTCCGGATATGCCATGGCCAGCTTTTCCCGGAGCTCTCCCATCTCAATATGTCCCGGGAGGTCTATCTTCGTTTTTGCGATGTAGTAGCCGGGATACCTTTTCCTCAGTTCGCTGCATCTGACACCCTGTTTTGCAAGGTGTGTCAGGAAGAGTGCTATTCCTGCCAGGGCATCACGCCCGTAGTGCAAAGCAGGGTATATCACTCCCCCGTTTCCCTCGCCGCCAATGACGGCTCCGGTACGCTTCATCTCTGCTACCACATTTACCTCCCCTACCGGTGCAGAGGTATAGCTGCAGCCATGACTTTCAGTCACATCCCTGAGCGCCCTGGTTGATGACATGTTTGATACCGTGGGCCCCTTGACATGGCTCAGAACATAGTCTGATACTGATACCAGGGTATACTCCTCTCCGAACATCGATCCATCTTCGCAAATGATGGCCAGTCTGTCAACATCAGGGTCAACGACGAAGCCAAGATGAGCACCCGCCTCCTTCACTGTTCGGGAGATATCTGACAGATGCTCCGGTAATGGTTCAGGGTTATGGGGAAAAAGGCCGGTAGGCTCACAGTAAAGCTCAATCACCTTTCTGACTCCCAGGGCTCTGAGAAGTGCAGGGATGGCTATGCCTCCCACCGAATTTACCGCATCAACGGCTACGGTAAACCCGGCATTCCGGATTGCATCACGGTCAACCAGCTTCATTCCGGCCACCATCCTGATATGCTTTTCCGTCCAGCTGTCGTCACAGGTTTCCGTACCCAGCCTGTCATAGGTCACATAGTCAAAGTCTTCCGCTTCGGCCAGGGCCAGTACCTCCCTGCCGTCAGTATCACTCAGGAACTCTCCGTCTTCGTTAAGCAGCTTGAGTGCGTTCCACTGCGCCGGGTTATGGCTCGCAGTCAGTATGATGCCTCCTCCCGCGCCAAGGCCCGTCACGGCTACCTCAACCGTAGGGGTAGTGGCCAGACCGGCATCAATGACATCTATCCCCACGCTCCGCAGCGATGCGTTGACCAGGGAGGCAACCATCGGGCCTGAAACACGTGCATCACGGCCCGTGACCACACGCAGCGGGCCTCTGCCCCTCCGCCTCAGCCAGGTGCCATATGCAGATGCAAATTTCACGATATCAACAGGTGTGAGCGACTCACCGGGTTTTCCCCCGATAGTTCCCCTTATTCCGGAAATTGATTTAATCAGAGCCATACTTTGCAGGTTTAGGTAAAATGCAAAGGTGCAAAAAAGAGGGGGATAAAACCGGTAAATAGTTGTAAATTTGCACCCTGAAAAAGTCAGAGGATGGAAAAAAAGACGGCAGGGCCACGGAAAGAGTTTAAAAAAGGCAAAGGCACCCCGAAGCCAAAGGCCGAACCTGTCAGGCTCAATAAATACATTGCAAACAGCGGAGTCTGCGCAAGGCGCGAAGCCGATGAACTGATAAAACAGGGATATATCTCGGTCAACGGGAAGAAAGTGACCGATATGGGAATAAAGGTGGTGCCGTCTGATAAAGTGGAATACAGGGGCAGGTTGCTGACGCCAGGCAAAAAGGTTTACATACTGCTTAACAAACCGAAGGGCTATGTAACAACTGTCAGGGATCCCCATGCAGAAAGTACCGTCCTTGACCTGGTGAAGGAAGCCACAACAGAACGCATCTACCCCGTAGGCAGGCTTGACAAGGCAACAACAGGCGTACTGCTCCTGACAAATGACGGCGACCTGGCAGGAAAACTAACACACCCTTCTTATGGCGCAGGAAAGGTCTATCATGTCTTCCTCGACAGGGAAGTCACAAGGAATGACATGGAGAAAATCGTCAGCGGAGTGGAACTGGAGGAGGGAATGGTCAGCGCAGATGCCGTCTCTTATGCTGACACTGAAGATCGTACCCAGGTGGGCATCGAAATCCACTCCGGACAGAACAGGGTGGTCCGGCGTATCTTCGAAAAGCTGGGGTACAAAGTCAGAAAACTTGACAGGGTCAGCTTTGCGGGACTGACTAAAAAGAACCTTCAGCGCGGTCACTGGAGAAACCTTACACCAAAGGAAGTAAACATGCTCTTGCGAGGCATCCGCAAATAGCCGCTCACCATGGAACACAGGTCAGGTTTTGTAAATATCCTCGGTAACCCGAACGTAGGGAAATCGACGCTGATGAACGTACTGGTAGGTCAGAAGCTCTCAGTGACCACCCCGAAGGCGCAGACCACACGCCACAGGATAATGGGCATACTTAACGGAGACGGTTACCAGGTTGTTTACTCTGACACTCCCGGCATCCTTAACCCGAAATACAGACTGCAGTCGGCCATGATGAAGTCGGTTGAATCAGCTCTCGATGACGCAGACCTGATACTATATGTAACAGATGTGGTTGAGACTGCATCAAAGCATAGTGAGCATCTGAACCGCATCCTCGCCTCCCCGGTGCAAAAACTCATTGTCATAAACAAGGTTGACCTGACAAACCAGTCCGACCTTGAAAAACTCGTTGAAAAGTGGACTGAGACAGCTCCCGGTGTGCCTGTACTGCCTGTATCAGCAATTAACAGGTTCAATACTGACCTGCTGCTTAAGGAGATTATCAGCCGCCTCCCTGAAGGACCACCTTACTTCCCGGAAGATCAGCTCACTGACCGTTATGATCGTTTCTTTGTCACTGAAATAATCCGGGGGAAAATTTTCGAGACCTACCAGAAGGAGATTCCATATTCAGTGGAAGTGGAGATTGAGAGTTACCGCGAGGAACCTGAGATTAACCGGATTGCCGCAGTAATCCATGTTGCCCGAGACAGCCAAAAGGGAATAATCATTGGCCATAAAGGCTCAATGCTCAAGCGGGTAGGCACTGCTGCAAGAAAGGAGATGGAAGAGTTCCTCGGCAAAAAAGTCTTCCTTGAGTTATATGTAAGGGTGGCTCATGAATGGCGAGACAATCCCCACATGCTGAAAAAATTCGGATACCTGTAGATTTTATTGTTTATGAGCAAGATAGCAGCAATTGTCGGAAGACCAAACGTGGGCAAGTCAACCCTGTTCAACCGGCTTACGGAGAGCCGCAAGGCCATAGTGAACGAGGAGAGCGGCGTCACCCGCGACAGGCACTACGGAAGAGCCACATGGAACGGGGTGGACTTCTCCGTTGTTGACACGGGAGGCTTCGTGGAAAACTCTGACGACGTCTTTGAAAGCGAGATAAACAGGCAGGTGAAGCTTGCCATCAGCGAAGCCGACGTTATAATCTTCATGGTTGATGTTGAAACGGGTATCCATGAGCTTGATAAGGCCGTGGCAGCAATGCTTAGGAAGGTTCAGAAGAAGGTAATCACCGTGGTCAACAAGGTTGACAACAACAAACGCCTTCTTGATGCGGCAGAGTTCTACGGTCTGGGACTTGGAGACTACTTCCCGGTAAGCTCGGTCAATGGAAGCGGTACAGGAGAGTTACTCGACGAAATAGTGAAACATCTTCCGGATACACCCGAAGAGGCCGGCGAGGATATACCAAAGGTAGCGGTGGTAGGCCGTCCGAACGTCGGCAAATCATCACTGGCAAACACCCTGCTGGGTGAGGAGAGAAACATTGTAACCCCTGTTGCAGGCACGACACGTGACTCAATACACAGCCTGTACAATAAGTTCAACCATCGCTTCCTGCTTATAGATACGGCCGGCCTGCGAAAAAAGGCAAAGGTGGATGAGGATATCGAGTTCTACTCAATCCTGAGGTCAGTAAGGGCCATTGAGGAGAGCGACCTCTGCCTGCTGCTGTTAGATGCCACCCGCGGCCTTGAGGCACAGGATATGAGCATCCTGGGCATCATCCAGAAGAACAACAAGGGGGTAATTATCCTGGTGAATAAGTGGGACCTGATCGGGAAGGACCAGACCACGGCAAAGCAGTTCGAGGAAGAGATCAGGAGAAAGACCGCACCTTTTACTGATTTCCCTGTACTTTTCATCTCGGCAATCACAAAGCAGAGGATCCACAAGGTGCTTGAGCTGATAACGAGCGTATATGAAAACAGGAGCAGGAAGATTACCACTTCGAAACTGAATGAGGTGATGCTTAATATTATCGGTGAAACTCCACCGCCTTCGACAAAGGGAAAACATATCCGTATAAAGTATGTGACCCAGCTCCCGGCAGAATATCCGGCTTTCGCCTTTTTCTGCAACCTGCCCCAGTACATCAGGGACCCCTACAAAAGGTTCGTCGAGAACAGGCTAAGGGAAAACTTCCAGCTTACCGGAGCGCCAGTCAGGATCTTTTTCAGAAAAAAATAGATACATTTGGTGTGATTTTTGATGCGAGGGTGTGTTGCCCTGAATATGAAAAATGTACTTATCATTACGGTTATAATGGGTGGTCTGATGATGGCTTCATGCGGGCCTATTGAGACACTGCCACCGGAGCCGGACATTGAGTTCAGGGCTTTCTCACTGTATGATACGATTCTCCTTGGCAATCCCGCTAAAGCCGGGAAAATTACGTTTTACTTCGAGGATGGCGACGGGGACCTCGGACTTGATCCGCCTGTGACACCTGATGTTGACCCTTCAAGTAACCTCTTTTTCAGGTTATACCGCAAAATAAACGGCACTTTTGAGCTTGCCCAACCTTCAGACCCTCTCTTCCCGTCTGAATATCGCATACCTTACATTGATGCAGAAGGGCAGAACAAAATACTTAAGGGAACAATAGACGTTACCCTTTTCTACCTGAAATACAATCCGGATGATACACTTTATTACGATTTCTGGATAAAGGACAGGGGCGGCAATGAAAGCAACACCGCAACGACCTGCATAGTCGTCCTGGGTGAAAACGGCACCTGTCTTGCTGAGTGATCAGACTCTCAACCCCATGAAGAGGACATCATCAACCTGGTCACTCTTACCCATCCATTGAAAGAAAAAGTCCTTGATCTCCCTGTGCTGATCAGCTGCGCTCAGCGGGGTGATGTCATCTATCAGTGTTTTGAGGCGGCTGATCTTCATCTTCTTTCCCCCTATTCCCCCAAACTGGTCACAGTAGCCGTCAGTAAAGAGAAAGACCATATCTCCCTCCCTCAGGTGGTACTCCTGGTCATCATAGAATTTTTCGGTTACTGATTCGCCACCTACTGAAGACCTGTTTCCTCTCACATAGTGCTGGACACCGTCAATAACCAGTATTACCGGCCTCATGGCTGATGAGAAGACCAGCTGCCTGGTGGTCAGGTTGAACTCACACACCACTATGTCCATACCGTCATTTGATGCTTCCATCTCCTGGTTCTGGTTCAGGGTGGAGAATATCTGCCGGTCAAGCTCATGAAGTATCTGTGATGGTCTGGTTATCTTTTTTACAGTGATTATATCCTGAAGCAGAGCCGTGCCTATCATTGACATGAATGCGCCAGGCACTCCGTGCCCGGTGGAGTCAGAGCAGACAACAATGAAACGGTCCTTGTCGATCCAGTCAAACCAGTAAAAGTCGCCGCTGACAATATCCCTCGGCTGGAAGAAGACGAATGCTTCCCTGAAGACGGCGCTGAGGCGTGCGGTGTCAGGCAGTACGCTGCTCTGAATACGCTTGGCATATTTGATGCTCTCAGTGATATCCTGGTTCTTCTGTGCAAGCTCCTCTTTCTGCTCGTAGACCTCGGCAGTCCGTTTCTGGAGCTCGCTCTCGAGATATTCACGCTGCTTCCTGTGAGCTCTCTCACGAAGTCTCACAATAAGGTAAACCACACCGGCTATGAAAGCCAGCATTAAGAGAAAGAACCACCACCTTTCAGTAACAGGCTTCTGTATTATGAGGCTGAATGATGCAGATGTTGCGCTGCCAGGGTCATCCATGGTCATGGCCTCCACACTAAACCGGTAGTGACCATCGCGCAGGCTGTTGTAGGTCACTGACCTGTCTGCAGTTATATCACTCCACTGTTCGTCGGTGTCAAGCCTGGTACGGTAAACTACATTAAGGGGATCGCGGAGAAATATCCCTGCGTAATTAACCTTCACAGTGTATGACTTCCTGTAGGGCAGGTTGTAACTCTCGCGGAAGGGATAAACAACATTGTTGATGACCACAGAGATGATTCCGGCCTGAGGTGCAACTGCTGAATCAGGCTCGAGTGAAGGATTATATACCACAATCCCTTCAGTTGTTCCGACGCATACAGTACCGTCAGGGAGCTCTGCAAGCGCATTGGGGAGACAATCGCCCCTCACCCCGAATTCTGTGCTGTAAGCCCTTACCGAGCCCGTTTCCGGATTGGTTATGGAGAATCCCTTTTGATGACCTGTCCAGATCCTGCCGTCGGAGGCAATCATCGCACTGTAGCAGAAGTTGGTCAGCAAACCGTCATCATCGTTATAATTCAGAAGTGTGTCAGCAGCAAAGAGAAAGAGCCCGTTGCCTTTTGTTCCGGCACATACTGAACGGTCAGGTGCAACTGAGATGCTGAGAATCTCGTTAACCAGCCTTCCTTCCATGACAGCGCCTTCAGTGCGTACACCTCCGGTTACATGTATGTAGCACAGCCGGTCGCTTTTTGTTGCCACCAGCACCTCACCCCCGCGGTTGACAACAACCTGTGAGATATAGTTGTGCGGCATCAGTTCAAGAGTGGTATAAACAGCCTTTTGCCTTCCTGTCTCCCTGTCAAGCAGCACCACTCCGTCACTGGTTCCGAGCCAGGCATTGTCATTCTCCACAACCACTGAATTGATGTGGTTCTGACCCGGGTTGCCGGAGTGATAAAACTGCTTAAGATTCCCGTCAGGCTTCATCAGCCATAAACCGTCACCTGCAGTGCCTATCCAGATGTTTCCGGTGTCATCAGCAGACCAGGATGCAATGCCTGATCCGCCTGTCCTTGCAGTAAGGTTACGGAACCGGGTAAAACTGCCGGTAAGCGGATCGAAGTCAAAAAGCCCGCTCCTTGTGCCTGCAACCACCTGTGTACCTGCCCGGCCAATGTAGGTGATTTCCTTGTTGGTCTCCGGCTTGTAAAAGGCAAAGGCGTTTGTTGTAACTGCAGCCAGACCTCTGGTATAGAGGCCTATCCACAGGTTTCCTTCCCGGTCTGTAAAGAGTGTGCGGACGTTATTATCAGGCAGGCCTGAGCTTACATCATATCTCCCGGTGATTATCATCTCACTGAAGTCATTGCTGAACTCAACTTTTAATACCCCTGATTCCTTTGTGGCAATGGTAAGCGTCCTTTCCGGTCCTGCATTAAGTGCCGGGATGTTCATATTCATGAGGAGTGTGTCACCCACAGACCTGGCAGTCATTGAGTCACCGCTCCGACGTATCATCCAAAGTCCCTTGTCGCTGGTACCGGCGAACCAGGTGTCATCATCCATCCGGAGAACTGTCTGCATCGATGTATATTCAAGTTCAGGGAAAGTGAGACTGCTTTCTGCCTTGTCCCCCTCTGCAACACAGAGGTGAAGATTATCCTGCGTCGCAGCCAGGAATGTTCCGTCACCGGCAAATGCGATGTCAAACAGTGCCATATCCTCAGGCATCTTCATCCTGGTGATCTTTTCACCACCTCCGGAATTGGCAATGAAAATGCCGCCGGTCTGCGCAACAATCCAAACCTTTCCGTCAGGACTCCCGATGATGCGGTTGATCTTATCAGACTCCTCAAGTAATATTCTCTCCATTCCTCCTCCCGGGTTCCAGGTAAAGAGTGAGCCATCATTCATTCCCACCCACATCATTCCCATCGGGTCACAGAACAGGGCGCTCACGTTGCCCCGTGGCAGGGTGTCAGGGAACTTCATATGATGAAAAGAGAAACCGTCATAACGGTAGAGGCCCGTGTCAACACCCACCCAGAGAAGGCCGCTCCTGTCCTGCGCAATCACACTCAGCCAGGGTCCCGGAAGGCCGGTATACTCATCATATGTACGAAAACTGTACGTCTGTGCAGACGAAACCAGCGGATGCAGAATATTTATAATAACTATAAATAATGCTGCAATCGAAAATTTGAATTTTCCGGCCATGATTATTTCTTGGGTACTACCTTTATCCGTGGCTTATATACGGGCACTCCTCCGATCGGGGCGCTGAAGAACGGAAGATTCTCACCGTACTGGTTCTGAACTGATACCACCACATTGTTGTTTTTTACCAGTTCATCTTTCCTCTTGTAGAAGCGGAAGTCGAGCGATTTGCCAATTTCTTCCTCGTAGATTTGTATTTTCGATCTCACCCATTCATCATCGCCTGAAAGCGGGAGAATCTGACCCTTTCTTTCAACGGATACGACCATGGAATTCCCGTCATCGTCCCAGTCGAAGTTGCTCTGCTGAACCCAGATGCAGCCGCTGTCAATAAACGGATAAATATGGGAGACTAAAGAGGTATCATTGTTATTCCACATCCTGAAGGTGTATTCATAGGTGAAAGCGTTGGCGCCGTCAACAGGCACATTTGTGTCTGGTCTCCTCGAGATGGCATACCTGTAAAGATTGCCGTCATCACCTGAGACACCGTCACAGACGATCTTGAAGATATTGCTCAGGAACTTCGGGTAATATTCACCATCAGCCGGGTTAAAAGGTCCGAAGGTAAACCATCGTTCATCAAGCTTGTTGTCCATCCCGAATGTGCGTGTTGCGAGCAGCGTACCGCTCTTGTAATTGCCTTTCGGTTCAATTCCGTTTGCTTCCTGATTGGTATAGCAGCCCTTCCCACCATAGATTGAGTACACCATACGGGTGTTCCAGAAGTTGTTGAGTTCATCAGTCTTGCCTCCGATATCAGGGTCATAAACCCTGATGTAAAATGGATCTCTGTAATCCTTAGGCAGGGCAAAGAAGAACGTCTGTGAAAAGTCATCATCTCCCCAAGATGTGATGCCTCCATCCCTGCCAAAGGTTATCAGGAAAGGTATGTTCTCATCAGGGCCCGGTACTTCCTGGGCTCTTAACCCTGTCGGGGCAGCCGTGAGAACAAGTGCAAAAAGCAGCAGTATTAAGCGGGTTACTCTCATCTTCCTCCTTCAATAATCATTTTACATTCGCTGATACTTCAATGTCCTTACAAACACATACCTCACGCACCACTCCTGTTGCATCAGGTGCCGAACTGACTATCAGTTGAATATTATATCTTCCCGGAAGGGTAAATACCTTCGACACTTCCAGTCCGGTAGCAACAGTCTCATCTCCGAAATTCCAGTAGTAACGGCCTATTTTCATCCCGGGCAGGTAGGTAGCGCCAGCATTAAGAAACAACGTTTCCCCGGCTGCAATAGTATCGGGACTGGTGATCACCGGCTGTTCAATATCCGTAATTTCAAGCTCGTAGGAAGCCTGCCGTTTCTCAATGCCTCCGGTAATAAGGTTCACAATATCAAGGCTGATATCATAGACTCCGGGACCGCTGAAACAGTGTTCTGCAGTTATACCCGTGGCAGTTGCGCCATCGCCGAAGTTCCACTCCCACCTGAAACCTGTCTTGACAGTATCCTGTTTGAGAGCGTTCTCCTCTATGAACTCATAACAGTAGCTGTTCTTCTGAAGCGAATCGCAGGCTGACCATCTGATGATGGTTGAGGCAAAACTGTAAATATCATCATTGAAATTGCGGCGGTTTGAGGCAAAATAACCATTCAAACCACCCTGCACCGCATAAAAGGCAAAGTCGTCAGCAGCAGAGTTCACCGGCTCATCCAGTGCCACCGGTTTGGTCCATGAGCCGAACACCAGGTTCGAAAACCATATATCAAGACCACCCTTCCCCCCGGGCCTGTCAGAGGCAAAGTAGAGTCTTCCTGAACTGTGGAGGAACGGATGTATCTCGGCATCGCTGCTGTTGACCTCCGGACCAAGATTTACGGGTTTGGTCCAGCGGCCGTCAACATTCTCACACATATAGATATCATACCTGCCCAGTCCTCCCGGCATGTCGGAACAGAAGAAAAGATACCTGCCGTCTGCCGAAATATAGGGGAAGGAGTAGTTATACTCAGTGTTATTGTATTCAAAGGGGGTGATATCAATCCACTGTGAGCCGGAACGCCTGGCAGTAAATAGGCCCAGCCTGTTGGGCTGTTTCTTCCCAAGTTTGCGACCTTCGCTGTTATTGCGGGTGAACCAGAGAGTGTTGCCGTCACTGGTCACAGAAGCCGGGCCAATGTTTGCATCCCTGACCAGGTTGGGCGCGAACCGGACAGGAGAGACAGGCTCACCCTCCTCATTGAAAGGGGCAAAATAAAGTTCATAAAGCCTTATACCTTCAAGATTCTTCTTCGTAAGGAAAGGATTGGTCTTCCTGTTGGAAGAGAACAGTATTCCGTCACTCATTATCACCGGTGCCATTTCATCAGAAGAGGAGCTGATCTTTGAGATATGTATAACCTCAAATGTCCCCTTTGCCTGTCCGCTCAGGAGAGCGAAATGGACGAAGAGGAAAAACCCCGTGACTGCGATATGTTTCAGAATTCTCCTCATATTTTCAGAAATACCTTGGCGATGTTGCGCTTACAGCAACTGCAAACTCATACCTGAGTGACACCTCATGTGTCCCGGATGTATATTTGTTCAGATGACCAAGCTGATAATCAAAGGAATATCCAACCTTAAGCTGAGGGGTGACCTGCAGGTCAAGGAGGGCTACCGCTGCCTTCTCTGCAATTCTGTATGAGCCTCCGACCCAGAGCATGTCGGCAAAGATCAGGTTGGCATTGAGGTCAACTTCCGGGGGCTCGTGCATTGAATACCTCACAAGTACCGAAGGTTTTACCTTAAAGACATCTGCAAACCGGATAAGGGTACCGGCAGTAAGGTATGTCCTGAACAGGGAATAGTCAGGACTCACCCTGGACTGGTCAGTCTCGTCCCTTTTATATGTCAGAAGGGAAGGTATTGACAATCCGGCGAAGTATTTGTCAGTATAATAGTAGAATCCGACTCCCATATTGGGCAGAGTGTATTTCATGTCACCGTTGAGCAGAGGATCAGCAGGATTGCCGTCAGGGAACTGCAGCCGGTTGTAATTGGTGTTGCTGAGGTCCAGTCCGCCCTTGAGTCCCATCGACAGCTTGCCCCTGCCAAGCCTAACGCTATATGCGTAAAAGGCATACAAGCCGACATCCTTTGTCACTCCGTATGTGAGATAGTCAACCATCAGTCCGAGTGATACTTTTTCTTTCGTGTTTACCGGGCTGTGCAGTGAAAGTGTCTGGAACTGAGGGGCTCCGATTATCCGTGCCCACTGCTTACGGTATGATAGGTTGGCGCTCAGGGCTTCGCGGGTACCGGCATAAGCAGGATTGATGACAAGGCCGTTGGTAAGATACTGGCTGGTGACAGGCACCTGCTGCCCATCAACCGGCAGCGCAAGTACCAATGCAAGGAGAACTGATATGTATAATCTGCACTTCATCTTATCTCCTGAGAATAATAAATCCGCTTATATGTGCTGAATATTCAGGAACATCAAGATCCTGCGCTCCCTTAATTGTCAACAGGTAATAATAGGTGCCATCGGGAACCTCCCTGCCATTAACGTCAAGACCTGTCCAGGCACCGAGAGGATCATTGCTGTGATAATCATCTGCCCTGTAAACAACCGCACCTGCCGTGTTGATTATGACAAGCTCATTGCGTGTGAACTCCAGTCCCTCTATGTTGAAGTAATCATTTATGCCATCATTGTTAGGGGTTACCCCCTGAGGTATTGTCAGATCAGGTACTGTAAGGGTTACCGTCACCTCAGGTGCTATGCAAGCACCGTTTGTGACTGAGAAGATGAAAGTGTTGTCTCCGAACTCCAGCTTCTTCACCCCGGTGGTCTTGCCAAGGGGTGTTACAAGGACCGGCTCTGCGTTCCCGCTGTTGAAATCATAGCTCCAGGCAGAGGTTCCATCACCGTCAAAACTGCCCTGAAGAACAGTTGCAAACTGATAGGGCAAAAGAGTCCGGTCGGTACCTGCACTTATATTTTGCGGCATAAGGTTAACAGTCACGGTAACAGGTGCCGACACCGAGACACAACAGTTGTTCTCACCGGAGAAGACACTCCTCCTGAACTGGATTGTTTCGTCCAGCATTGCAGGCTGGTATGTCGCGGCATTGTTAGTACCAGCTGCAGCTGTCCAGTCAGGTGATTGTGAATCTTTCTCTTCCCACAGATACCTGTAGTTTCCGTCACCGCCTGAAAGGGTGCCGCCGGTAAGTGCAGCAGGAGTATGCGTGTTGCAAATCGTCTGATCGGTATTAATGACATTGCCTGTTATTGCAGGCAGTACGGTAATAGCGAATACCGAACTCTCAGCACAGGTGCCTGAAGTTACCGTCCTGCGGAACCATGTTGTTGCAGTGAGGTTGCCGGGCTGGTATGAGTGACCTGTTTCAGTAAGAGGTGTAAAGATGTTATTATCTGTTGATGAGGCCCATGAGTATGTGAATGTTCCCAACCCGCCCCCGGGAGATCCCGAGAGGAGAGCAGGTGCTGTCCCTGTACATATAGTATCATGCCCCTGTGCCGGAAGGCTTATGGCAAATCCGGTTATCCGAGGTTCAACCGTGATATGAACATCATTACTGTAGCTGGTGCAGGCTGATGATGTCACCACACGCCTGTACCATATTCCGGCGGTGAGAGGAGCGCCGGGAAGATCTTCAGAGGAGGCACCGCTGATATTACTGAATGACACCCCGTCGGGACTGCTCATCCACTGGTAGCCGTAGGTGCCGGCTCCGGCCCCGTCTGCAGGAATGGTTCCGTCAATGGTTGCAGGTGCACTGCCTTCGCAGATGGTCTGGTCAGCAGATATGGTATTACTGGTTATTGCCGGGTGGCAGACCAGTGCTACGCTGTTGCTGGTCGACTGGCATGTGTTAAGGGGGCCGCTGTATACTACCCTCCTGAACCATGTTGTTCCCGGAGAATCATCTGTCACGTCATAACCTGGTGCCGTGGCTGTGCCTGGTGCCGGCTCCCAGTTGGTGTTGTCAGTGCTGCTAATCCACTGGTAAGTGAATGCCGGAGCCGCCCCGCCGGCAGGTGTACTGCCTGACAGGTTGCTGAAGGAAGTCCCCTCACAGATGGTCTGGTCAGCTGTTACACTGTTGTTGGTAATCGCAGGCAGAATTGTTATTGTGACCGGTGAGCTGACATCGGTGCAGGCTCCAGAGCTGACTCTCCGTTGATAGTGTATCGTCGAGGTCAGGGACTGAGGATTATATCTTGCTGCAGTGCCGGCGCCGGCAACATTGCCCCATGTAACATTGTCAGCGCTCTGCTCCCACTGGTAGAAATAGAGGCCGTTGCCGCCGGCCGGACCTGAGTTAAGCGGATAGAGCTCTTCAGGATCCATATTGTAGCAGAGCGTGGTGTCACTGCCTATGATATTTCCGGTTATGCGGGGATGAACTACAATCTGTACCGGGAGACTCAGGTCAATGATGCCGGCGCCGTCACTGACCACCCTCCTGAACCAGACATTTGCTGATTCGGTTTCTGCCGGTGTATATTCGATTGAGGGGCCTTCCACGTCTGACCATGTAATGTTGTCATAGCTTCTCTGCCACTGGTAGGTGTAGGTGCCGCTTCCTCCCGCCGGCCTCGTGCCGGTAATCTTCGGTGGAACCATCCCTTCGCAGATTGAGTCAAGCTGGTTCTGGTTGTAGGCTATGTATATCTCATTGAAGAGGAATCCGTTAAGCGGCAGGTTAAGGTTGCTGCGTACAAGTCCGGGTAAACCGTCACGGTTTGGATCGCCGCTGCTGTGTATGCCTCCCTGCCCGCCGGCAACCGTTGCCGTTCCGGGGAAGACCCCGGCAGTCCATATCAGCCCGCCGCCACCACCGCCGCCGGCGCCATTCTGGTTTACATTATTTCCTCCCTTACCGCCGTCAGCAGACAGCACTGGTGCAGAAAGGAAATGTCTTGCGCTTATGATAACCGATCCTCCTGCACCGCCGCCGCCGGCACCAGCATTTGCCGTGGTATTGTTATTGGCGGCGGCGCCGTTTGCGGTGATGATCCTGCCGTTACCCACAATTGTGTCAGCATGGATGATTACAATGCCCCCGCCGTTTGCACCGGCAGAGGTTGTAGGGGTAGTCAGGTAAACGGAAGCGCCGCCGCCGCCACCCATATAAACGCCGTTGTTTAGTGTCGAAATGCCTGCAACGGCATAACCACCCCTTCCGCCGGGATAAAGGTTGGCACACTCAGCAGACGTCATTTCCTGGTCGCCCACGCTTCCCTCACCGTAGTTCGATCCCCCTCCTCCGCCGGAGAAGTGTCCGTTGCCTCCGCCGCCACCGGTCATATTGCGCCCCCTGCCTTTCATGAAGGCCGGGTATAGCGGCAGGTCAGTTGCAGTTCTCATTGCGAGGCCCTCACCTTTGTAGCCGGCCGCATGTGACCAGATGCTGTATGACTCCCATCTTATTGTGTCATTCGATGCCTGACACAGGCCATTGCCCTGGGAGATGATGCCCCCCCTGAAGCCCGCGCTTGAGACATTGATGTCTTCATTGAGCGTCAGGACACCCTTGACCATGAAAACCAGGACACCTCCGGTGGCCGAGGCCGAATCCCATGGCTGGCATGAGAGCCGGGCATTTACAACCGCATCACGGTATGTCCTGACCTTTACAATCTGTACCTTCGCCGTGGGATCATAAGCGTTCAGCAACACACGGGTGAAGTCAACCCTTCGGGTACCGGTATTGACTGATGATACAATGATTATCTCATACCTGCCAGGGGTGCCTATTGTATTCTGATAATTGCCTTCAAGACCGGTGCCTGCGTTGATACCCACACCGTTCATCTGCATGACCATCACTGTATCATTTGCCGCAAAGCCGCTGGCGTCATCCACGATGACATAGCCGGCACCCACAGCCGTGACCCTGGCATAACTGTTTACCTGGCCGGTGATGAGGGGTGTCTGCCCTGACACAAAAACATCACCAATGGCTATCATCTGAATAACAATCAGAAGAAAACTCCTGGCTATGTGACGGGTATCAAGGGGCATATTCCGCTAATGGTCTCCTGAAATACTTTTAATAAAACTGAGAATCGGGCAGATTATTTTAGGAACCCTGTGTTTATTGATCCTGAACGGTGTAGAGCAGCGGAAACTCCACTGTAAAGACACTACCATTGTTCTGCTCAGTTGTAAACCAGATCCTGCCTCCTGCCCCTTCAACATACCGCTTGACTATTGACAGGCCGAGCCCCATTCCTGAAGATTTGGTAGTGAAATTGGGTGTGAACATTTTTGGAATAAGCTCACCCGGAATGCCTGTACCGTTATCTATAAATCTGACCCTGACGCGGGCATCATCAGCCGAAAGGACTATCCTGATCACGCCGTTTTTGCCGGAAGGGACAGACTGAATTGCGTTCTTGAGAAGGTTGGAGAAGATGCTGTTCAGATGTTCCCTGTCAGCCATCACGACTGCCCTGGTGATTTTACCGCTTTCCAGTGTGATGGTTGTATCATCGGCATTGCCGAACATGGCAAGAGTGGTGTTCAGCTGGGCCAGGACGTCTACCTCGGCAGGTTCTGCCACCGGCAGCTTGGCGAAGGAGGAGAAGGCGGAGGCAATGTTGGAAAGGTTATC